>Ga0326597_10000192_pt1 | contig 113170 bp, 84 predicted proteins | sample RVTome_12_FD_203789 | JGI IMG/M metagenome (GOLD analysis project Ga0326597, IMG submission 203789) | Soil microbial communities from uranium-contaminated site in the Upper Colorado River Basin, Wyoming, United States - RVT100D185 | ecosystem: Environmental > Terrestrial > Soil > Contaminated...
CGGGCCGCTGTTGTCCCCGCGCCCGGAGGCGAAGGGCCGCGACTCACCGCTGATGGCGACCTGCCCCCCCCCCCCCCCAAAATATGATTCATAGACCGCCCTGTCGAACGTTCCTGTGCCCCGTGGCGCAGACTCCTAGATGGGGGGCGAGGGTCGGTGGTGTACGGGAACCGGTGACCGCGGAGACCAAAGCCGGGGGGCCCCTACAACCCGAGCTCCCCCGCCACCCGTCGCATCGCCTCGATGACGTTCGCGACGTGCTCGCCGAACTCGACGCCGAGCTCTTCTGCCGCCTGTCGCATCTCTTCCCGGTTCACCGGGCGGGCGAACGCCTTGTCCTTCATCTTCTTCACCACCGACTTCGTCTCGAGATCCATCACGCTCTTCGACGGTCGCACGAGCGCGCACGCCGTGATGAATCCCGAGAGCTCGTCGCAGGCGTGGAGGGCGTGATGGAGCCTCTCGGTGCGCGGGACGGAGGTGGCGTCGTTGTGGGAGCGGATGGCGGTGATGAGGTGGTCGGGGTAGCCCTTCTCGCGCAGGATCTCGCCTCCCTTGATGGTGTGATCGTGGAGGTCGGGATAGACCTCGTAGTCGAAGTCATGGAGCAGGCCCACCAGCCCCCAGACCTCCTCGTCCTCGCCGAATCTTCGGGCGTAGGAGCGCATGGCCGCCTCCACCGCGAGGGCGTGGGAGACGTGGCCCGGCTGCGTGTTCATCTCCTTGACCAGGGCCAGGGCATCGTCGCGGTTCATGGGCTCCTCCTCTTGCTCGCCGGGTCAACTCGTCTGCACCAGCAGGGCCGGGCCAGGGTCGTTTTGGCCAGCGGGGCCCCGGTGCAGGAATCGGAAACGCTCCGGGGCCCCGAGCGTACAATGGGTGCGACCGTCGTTCCCCCTGGAATCCGGAGATCCGTTCATGCCGTTTTCCGTGCTGTCCCTCCTTTCTCTGACCCTCGCCCTGTCGAATCCCGTTTCCGGGGCGCCCCCCGCCGGTCCTTTCCCCGCGGGAAGCAACTTCGAGGTCGCCCTCCAGTCCATCAAGGCCCCGGATCTCACCCGCCACGGGGCCTTTCTCTCCAGCGACGCGTTCGAGGGACGCAACTGCGGCTCCCGGGGGGAGGGGATCGCCGCCCTCTACATCGCGAGCGAGCTCCGGCGCATGGGAGTCAACCCGGGAGGCACCGACGGAACCTACTTCCAGCACGTGCCCCTCTCGGGAGACCGGCTCTCCTTCAACGTCCTCGGCCGCATCGATGGCACCGATCCCGGGCTTCGCCACGAGGTGGTGATCGTCGGTGCCCACTACGACCACCTCGGCATGAACCGCAGCGGCGAGATCTACAACGGCGCGGACGACAACGCTTCGGGGACCTCGGCGGTGCTCGAGCTCGCCGAGGCGTTCACGGTCTTTCCCCCGCGCCGGCAGGTGGTGGTAATTTTCTTCTGCGGCGAGGAGCAGGGGCTCCTCGGCTCGAAGTACTACTGCGAGCACCCGCTGGTTCCTCTCCGCGACACGGTGACCATGATCAACCTCGACATGGTCGGTCGCAGCGAGGACGACTATCTCTTCGTGGGCGGTGCGGGGACGTCTCCCGTCTTCCGTCCCCTCCTCGCCCAATGGAACGAGAGCTTCGGGTTCGCGCTGGAGATCAAGGATCCCGGGGGCGCTCCCAGCGACAACATGTCGTTCTTCTTCCGGGGCATCCCCGTGCTCTTTTTCTTCACCAACGTGCACGAGGACTACCACCAGCCCGGCGACGACTGGGAGCGCGTCAACCTCGTGGGCATGGAGAGGATTGCGCGCATGGTCTTCGCGGTGGCCGCGGACGTGGCCAACGCCGACGAGCGTCCGGAGTTCGTGCGCGCGAGCGGCATGGCGCTGCCCGGTACCTTCATGGAGAGGATGCGGGGCTGGGGACAGCGCGGCGAGAGGTGACGGGAGGCCCGCACCGCCTCAGAACGAGACCGACACCCTGACCCCGACCACGGTGGCATCGTCGAGATCCGGATCGCCACCCGGATGGATGACGTGCTGGAGGTCGGGCTGCACGTAGCACCAGGGCGAGACCTGCACGAGATACGTGAGCTCCAGGGCCACCTCCTCGTCCTCCCATTTCCTCCCGGTCGAGGAGGCCCTCTTGAAGTCGCTCGCGAATCGCGCGGCGGCGAAGGCGACGCCGGCCCGATCCTCGTTCCGTCCGGGAATGAGCCCCTGAACCATCAGCCCGGCCCCCAGGTAGCCCTCGATGGGGTTGACCCGATCGTCGGCGATGCCGAGCCGGGCGAACAGCGAGAGACCTTGAAAGGGGTCGTCGGGCTCGTGATAGACACGTTGCTCGGCGAGAGCGTAGACGCCGGGGTTGCCCTTTCGCTGAAGGGGGGCTCCGCTCGGGTGAACGTCGAGCAAGTCGTCGAGGTCGCCGGTGTACTTCCACACTCCCACCGCGAACTTGCCGAAGTTGCCATACCGGCGCTCTTCCGGCGGAAGCTCTCTCACTTCCTGCGGAACCTCGGAAGGCAGGTTCAGGAAGCCGACCTCGGCGACCATCAGCAGCCCGTCGTCGTGATCGAGGATGATCCGGGTACCGGTGGGGTCGCCAGGATCTCCCGGTACCCCGTCCGCGATGACTCCTCGAAGACAAACCGAGTCGGAGGGACGGAACCGGAGCCTGGTGCCGAGCGACGTGGTCGGAAAGATGGACGGGCCGTTCCTTCCCGAGAGTCCGAAGTCGGCTCCGATGCCGTGAGAGCTGTTGAGAAACACGGATGCCGCGGGAATGACATCGAACTCGGAGTTGACGTCATACAGCCCGGCGAGCACGGAAAGGCGATGGTCGAGGATCTCCTGCTCGAGCCACGCCTCGTACAGCTTGAAGGCCTTCGGCGCCTCGATGTTGTCGACGCCCTGGGCGTCTCCCACGGCCTTGCTGATGCTCCCGCCGTGGTTCCCGAGTCCGTAGAGGAAAAACCGGCCGCCCCGCCATCCGAGGAGCGGATCGAGCTCGGCGGTGACAAACAGGTCGATGTTGCCCAGGGCCTCGGTTTCCCGTCGGATCCCTCCCGTCACGTTGGAGAGGAGGTCGAAGGTGTAGACGAGCTCGAGCGAGATCCCGTGCTCCTCCAGAAGGGGTCGCAGGCCACCCCAGCTTCCGAGGAGGTTCTCGCGGGAAAGGAGCCTGGCCTGGGCTCTCTCCTGTGCACGTGAGCCCGACACGCAAACGATGAGAAGCAAGAGGAGAGCGAGGATTCGGATCGGCATCGGCCCGTCCCGGATGGATCGAGGATCGAAAAGGGAAGAGACCCGTGACGACGGGTCTCCTCCGTTCTTCCATGGTCTCGTAGGGAGCTCAGGTGAGCTTCGAGATCGCCGCTTGCACCGTGCTCCAGTCCCTCTCCTCGCCCGTCGCCTCCTGGACCTGGGCAAACGCCACCTTGCCCGTCTTGTCCACGACGACGGTGGCACGGTGGCTGATGAAGGGGACCTTGGGATGTTCGAGGCCGTACTTCTTGGTCACATCCAGAAGGGGATCGGCCAGGAGATCGTGCTTGATCTTCTTGGCCTCCTTGAAGGCCTTGTGCGACCACGTCGAGTCACGGCTGATACCGACGACTACCAGATCCTTGCCCTGCAGCACGGGCTCGGCGGTGATCTTGCAGTGCTCGTTGGTGCAGGTGGGGCTCCAGTCGAGCGGATACCAGAGAAGGACGACGTTCTTGCCCTTGTGGGCGGAGAGCGTCCAGTCGGTCGTGTCCTGGTTCTTCAGCGTGAAGTCGGGCGCTTCGGCGCCTACCTTGATGGCCATGGGCTCGCTCCTTTTCGACTTGGTGTCGCGTGTCATCGGGTCCAGATCGTCGGACCCGGCAGATCGTCGGACCCGTCAGTGTAGCTCGGCGAGCCGGGGCGGTCACCGGCCGCCCGGGATGGCCGTGGCCCGGGCCCAGTCCCCGGGCGGCTTCCAGCCTGCGGGTGCCTCCCAGGTCGGTCGCACGTAGTCCTCGGGATGGAGGGACAGATCGGCGTCGAGCCTCTCCTCCAGCTCCTTGACGAGATCGGGCCGCTCCGACGAGAGGTCGCGGGTCTCGCCCGGATCGGCCATCGGATCGAAGAGCGCCTGGCGACGGGTGCCGTCGACGACATTCGTCTCGCGGACGAGCTTGCCCCTCGGGTCGAGGAGCGCCTCCTGGCGCATCCAGCGGTGCTGGGTGGCCACCACCAGGCCCTGATGGGGTCGAATCTCTCCCGCCAGCAACGCCCGCCAGTAGCTCTGTCCGTCGAGATTCCTCGTCCCCGGGTCGATCCCCACCGCGGCCAGGAGGGTGGGGGCGACATCGAGCACCGACAGCACCTGTCCGCTCGACCCGGGGGCCAGGCGCGCCGGCCACCTCACGATGGCCGGGACCCGGATGCCTCCCTCGAATGTGGTGGCCTTCCCTCCCCGGAGGGGGCCGTTTGCGCCTCCGTGGTCGGTCGAGGCGCCATTGTCGCCGAGGAAGAAGACGAGCGTTTCCGCGGTCCGTCCCTTGTCGTCGAGAGCGTCGAGCACCCGGCCCAGGGCACGATCCAGGCCGTCGAGCATGGCGGCATAAGCCCTTCGCACGGGATTCTCGACGGCGGCGTAGCGATCGAGGAGCTCCTGAGGCGCCTGCAGGGGAGGATGGGCGGCGTTGAAGGACAGGACGAGAAAGAGCGGCTTCTCGTCGGTCGCCGCATCGAGGAGACGGATCGCCTCGTCGGCCAGGAGAAAGCTGGCGTAGCCCTCCTCGATCACCGGCTCGCCGTTCCTCTGCCAGTCGAGGCCGAGATCCACCTCGTCCTCGCCGTGGGTGAGGTGGTGGGTGAAGCTGTCGATGCGGCCGTTGAGGTGTCCATAGAAGTGGTCGAAGCCGCAGGCCGCAGGAAGCATGGATGGATCGCCGTGGCCGGCGTGCCACTTTCCCACCAGGGCCGTGCGGTAGCCGGCCTCCTGGAAGGCGCGCGGGAGGAGGGCCTCCTCGGCGCGGATGCCCTCCTTGCTCCAGGGACGGATCACCGAATAGGCGAGCCCCCGGCGCAGGGGATTGCGGGCGGTGAAGAGAGCGATGCGGCTGGGCGAGCACTCGGGGAACGCATAGAAGCGCTCGATCACCACGCCCTCCCGCGCCAGACGATCGATGGCCGGGGTGTGGATGCCGCTGCCTCGAAACCCGGGGTCCCCGTAGCCCACGTCGTCGGCGAGAACGACGAGGACACAGGGCCTGAGGGACGGCGGCTCGGCGGTGCAGCCGAGACCGACGAGGCAGACCAGAGCGAGCAGCAGCTCCCCTTTTCTCATCGGAGATACCCCAGGCGCCGCAGCTTCTCTCGCTCGTCGTCTCCGAGCGGACGCGCGCTCCTCCGGATCGCGTCCAGCTCGCTTCGGGCCACATCGGCGCGGGACGAGAATCTCAGGAGCGCATCTCTGGCGGTCTTCACGTCCCGATCGGTGGTCTCCTCCTGCGCTCCCTCCAGCGGGTCGATCAAGGTCTTGCCGAGGGGCACGAAGGGAGCTCCGGTGAACGGGTTTCCCCGCGCCCAGAACTCCCGGTCGGAGAGGGGCGCCCGATCCTCGCGCAGGTAGACGTTGCCGCAAAAGGACGCCCTCTGGGTGGCCGACTCCGAGAATCCCGGAATGTCGTCCGGCTCCTCGCCCGCGCGCAGCGAGGCAAGGAGGCTCCGGCTCTGGGCTCCCCCTGGCGCCTCGAGGCCGAGGGTCTCGAGGAGGGTCGCGAAGACATCCAGATTCGAGACCGCGCGACGCAGGACCCGACCTCGCGCGACTCCGGGTCCCACGAAGCCGAGGGGAACGTGCGTCTGGTCGAGGCCCGTGCCGTGACCGTGAGCACAGTACCAGCCCTCCTCGCCGAAGGCCTCCCCGTGGTCCGCAGTAATGGCGACCATCGTGGTCGTGCCGAGCCCCGACGTCTTCAGGGAGTCCAACAACCGTCCCAGGTGGTGATCGAGGTACCGAATCTCGGCGTCGTAGGCGAGCACATAGGCACCGAGCCGGGTCTCGTCGCCTCTTCTCTGGTACAGCGGCAAGGCGCCGAATCCCGACTGGTCGTCGCCGAGCGGCAGCTCGGGTCCCGGGATGTCCGCACTCGCGAAGGGATGTTCTCCCGGCGCGTCGTAGGGCCCGTGGGGATCCTGGAAGTGGATCCAGAGCAGGAAGCGCCGGTCCTTCAGATCCTCGAGGGCGGAAAGCGCGAGATCGACGGTGTCGGCGGCCCTCCTCTCACCGAAGCTTCGGTTGGCCTCGGTGACGGGCATCTCGTCCCGGTAGACCTCGAATCCCTGCCCGAGTCCGAGGTTCCGGCCGAGGACAGGATTGCTGACGATGGCCACCGTGGAGAGCCCAGCATCCTGACAGATCTCGGCCAGCGTCGTGTGACCTTCGTGGAGGGGGTACACGCCGTTCTCGATGTCGATGGTGAGGAAGCTCGGGTAGAGCCCGGTGAGCATCGAGGCATGGGAGGGAGCCGTCCGGCACGAGGTGGCGAAGGCGTTCTCGAAGCGCGTCCCTCGGGCGAAGAGCTCGTCGAGGTGCGGAGTGGTGAGGCGGGAGTATCCGTAGGCCGAGACGTGATCGGCGCGCAGGGTGTCGATGGTGACGAGGATCGCCGAGCGGACCGGACTCGCTTCCTGACCCCTGCAGGAGGCCAGAAGAAGGAGGAGCGCGGTCAGCGCCCGGGCTCCGGTCTCAGTTCCCGCGCTCTTCCTCGTGGCCATGCTCCTGCTCTCTCTCGCCCGCCTCCAGGTAGCCCAGATCCTCGAGCGCCTTGCGTGTCCTCGCGTCGAGGCTCTCCACGGCCACCGCTCCCTCCAGAGACCGGGCGAAGTGGCCGAAGAGGGCCTTCAGATCCTCCGCGATCCCGGCGGGTGCGGGGGAGCCATCGTCGTCGTTCCAGGCCGCCCCTTCGTCGCCGGCCCACAGCTTGCCGTCCCGCAGCACGAAGAACTCGTTTTCCACGAGCTCGACGATTCTCCAGGTGCCGTCTTTTCGCCGGAGGTCCTGGGGCTCATCGTCATAGGTCCGGCGCATTCCCCACACCTGGGAGGGGGAAGGGACCCTGGCGAGGAGGTTCCTTCCGTGTCCGAGCGTCCTTCCGGATCCGGGGAAGGCGAGCTCGAGCAGGGTCGTGGCCACGTCCACCGAAGAAGCGGCTCTGGCTTCGACGCGAGGGGCGATGCCCGGCCCGACGATTACCAGAGGAACGTGCACCTGGGGACGCGAGACGCGCCGGCCGTGACCGAGGGATCCGTCCTCACCGAAGCTCTCACCGTGATCGGAGGTGATCACGATGAAGGTGGGGATGCGGCTCCTGTCCTGCTCGAGCCGGGTGAAGACCCTCGCCAGGCAGGCATCGAGGTGCCGCACGTCACGATCGTAGAGCTCTCTGGCTGCCCGGATCCTTTCCTCCGTCTCGGGGGCGTTCGTGCTGGCCAGGCGCAGGAGCGAGGGGAGGCCGATGACCTCGCTCCCGGAGCTGGCATCGCCGTAGGGAGCGTGGGGATCGAAGAAGTGGAACCAGAAGAGCTGTCGCGGAGCCCGGGCGGCGTCGATGCTGGCCACCGCCCTGTCGGCCACCCGGTCGGCGAAGCTGTGAAACCTCTGATCCTCCACCGGGAATGCGTTCCATTGTCCCGTCGTGGCCCTCTCGTCGAAGGTATCGCAGTAGTCGTCGAAGCCCTGCGCGAAGCCGAAGTGGCGCTCGAGCGGAAAGCTTGCCACCACCGCGCGGGTCTCGAAGCCCGCTTCGTGCAGGATCTCCGCCAGCGTGGTCTCCTGGTCGCCGAGGACCAGTCCGTTGCGGGTGACTCCGTGCTCCCAGGGGAACGATCCGGTGAAGAGGCTCGCGTGGGTGGGCTGGGTGGAGGAGCTGGTGGTGTGGAAGGCGGTGCTCCGGAATCCGTGTTCGGCGAGAGCGAGGGTCGTCGGCATGGTGGTCTTGTCGCCCTCCTCCGGATGAAGGCCGTCGTAGCGGAGTGTGTCGAGCGTGATGACGACGAGCCGCAGGGGAGGTGTCGTGTCTCCGCATCCCCCGCATCCGGAAAGGACGAGGCAGAGGAGCGCCACGAGGAGGGTCGTCGGTGTCGCTCGTCCTTCACTGGACATAGCCGAGCTGCTCCAGCCTCTTCTCGACCTCGGCGTCTCCGGTCTGGATCACCTGTGTCTTCTCGAGGATTTTCTCGAAGTCCATGAAGAGGAGTCGCAGCTCTCCTGCGACCTCTGGCGGTGCCGCGGCACCCGTCTTGTCCTGGGTACGGATCCTCTCCGTGTTCCCGGCGTAGAGCTCGCCCTTCTTGACCGCGAAGAACCGGGAGCCGCTCACCGTGACCACGTGTCCCGAGGTCCTCTGGTCGGGGAACGGGGTGAGAAAGGTCCTGCGCATTCCGAAGGCCTCTCCCTTGCCCGGCTCCAGGCCCAGGGTGAGATCGCGGCCGTGGGTCGGCCGGTGGGAGATCCCGGCCAGCGAGAGAATGGTGGTGTTCAGGTCGATGGTTCCCGCCACCTCCAGACGCAGGGTCGGGCTCAGGCTGGCGGAGATCAGGAAGAGAGGCACGTGAACTTGCTCGGGGGTGAGGCGCTTGCCATGACCCAGGGAGCCATCTTCGCCGAAGCTTTCGCCGTGATCGGCGGTGAAGATGAGGGTGCTCTCGATGCCGGCCGCCTCGTCGACGAGGAGCCTGAGCAGGAGTCGATCGAGGGCGCGGTCGAGGTGCGCCACGTCGCGATCGTAGAGCGAGCGCGCCTCGTCGATCCTGGCCGCGAGGTCGGGGGCCTGGACCCGTGCGGCCTCGAGGAGCTCGGGAAGATCCACCACCCGCTCCCTGTCGGTGTCGCCGTAGGGCGAGTGGGGATCGAAGTAGTGAAACCAGAAGAACTGGCGGTCGCCCCTGGCCTCATCGAGAAGGGCGAGGGCCCGATCGGTCACGTGGTCGGCCAGCGAGTAGAAGCTCCCGTCGCTCACCTCTGCGCCCTCCCACTCGGAGGCCCCGACGGTCTCCGTGAAGGCGTCGTCGTAGACGTCGAAGCCCTGGGCGAACCCGAAGCGGCCGTGAAGCGGGAACGAGGCCACCACCGCCGCCGTCGACCAGCCGTCGGACCGGAGCTTCTCGGCCAGGGTCTCGTGGTCGAGGGACAGGATGCAGCCGTTGCGGGGAACGCCGGTCTCCCAGGGATGGAGCCCGGTGAAGAGGGTGGCGTGGGTGGGCTGGGTGGTGGACGTGGCCGAGTAAAAGTGGGGGAAGACGTGACCCATCCGGGCATGGGCGAGGGTGAGGGGCATGGTGCTCTCCCTCTCGTCGTTGCCGAAGAAGCTGTCGAGGCGCAGCGTGTCGAGGGTCACGAGCACGATGCGGCGAGGAGGCCTCGAGCTCCGGGCGCAGCCGGCGAGGACCACGAGCAGGAGCGTGAGCACGGCCAGGGCCGATCGGGAACGGTTCGGGAGCCGGAGGGTCTTCTTGGTCATGGATCGCTCGGTTGCGGGCGTGCGCGGCGAACTCGAGATTGTATGGTTGACCGGTCCTGGCCACAAGGCGGAGTGCCAGACGGTGAGGTGCGTATCGTTCGAGACGAGTCCAGTGTGTCCTCGGGGTGGCCCAGGGCCAAGCTCGCGTGGCTTCCTGTTCTCGTGGCGCCGGCGCTGGCCGTCCGTCTCGTCCACCTGTCCGAGCAGATCCTGGGGGGGGACGAGCTCCACCTCCTCCAGGTGATCGACCGGCATTCGCCGCTGGAGATCCTGGGGCTCGTCACCGATACCGACTTCTCCATTCCTCTGGCGCTCGTCGCTCGCCTCGTCTCGGGGGTTCTGCCCCTGTCCGAGATGCTGCTGCGCGCACCATTTCTCGTCCTGGGGGCCCTGGTTCCACTTCTCTTCTTCTTCGTGGTGCGGAGGTGGGTGGGGGACGTGGCGGCCTTCCTCGTGTTGCTCGTGGCCACGGTCCACCCTCTGCTCATCTTCTACAGCCGCTTCGTTCGACCCTACGGGCCCGGGATGGTTCTCGTGTTCGGGGTGTTCGCACTCCTTGACCGGTATCGGGTGCGAGGCGGCAAGGGGGCCCTCTCTCTTGCCGCGGTCCTGGGGGCCCTCGCCGCCTGGATCCAGCTCCCGGCCCTGTCGGCGGTGGGCGCCTGCTTTCTCGCCGCACTGGTGCGGGGAAGGATGGTGGAGCCCTTGCGTCCGGCGAGCTCTGCCACCCGGCGGGCGGCGCTTCCCGTCGTGCTCGCGGGAGGGGCGTGTCTCGTTCTCACGATCCTCCTCTACTTCCCGGCGTTGCCGGGGCTCCGGGAACACGTGCTCGAGGGGAACATCGGCCAGGGAGCTCTCTCGGGCGACGTGCTCTCCCGTAACGGAGCCGTCCTCGCCGGCTGGCCGGGCCTTCCGGGAATCGTCGTGGGGGGGGCGCTCTTCGTCTTCGGAAGCGTCGTTCTGGCGAGGAGGAATCCTGCGCTGGCGATCTTCCTCGTCCTTCCCGTCCTCCTCCACGGGACGGCCCTCCTTCTCCTGAAGCCGCGTCTGGTGCAGTTCTCGTTCGTGCTCGCGCGCTACCTCCTGCCGCTTCTTCCACTCGTCCTCGTCGTCGCCTGCGTGGGGCTCGAGGCCGTGCTGCGCCGGCTCGCATCGATCTTGCCGCGGCCGACCTTCCTGACGGAGGGGGGCGTGGTCGCCCTCCTCGGTGCTCTCCTCGCTGCCACCTGGCTCGTCGCGGGCCCCGTTCCCGCCATCTACCGGGAGGGGAGGGCCTATGCCCACCACAATGACTACCAGACCTTCCGGTTCCTCACCGATCCCCTCTGGCAGGAGGCGATGGAGGCGAAGGCGGCGAGCGTGCAAGCCTTTTATCGCGAGCTCGAGAGCGGGAGAGAGATTCTCGAGTGCCCGCCGCCCGGGAGTTTCTATGACAACGTGCTCGTCTCCTACCAGCACCTGCACGGGAGGGCCATGCGTCTCGTCGCACCGAGGGAGAGCTTCTGGGCCAGCGAGAGACTTGCCCTTCGCAACGTCGTCGTCGCGGGACTTGACGACAAGGGATGGAGCACGGTGGAGCCGGGAACGGTGATCCTCCTCCACCGTCAGGTTGTGGCGGAGATCCCCGCCGTGACGGGTCATCCGCCGAGCCGCGAGGCGGCGCATGTGTACGGGCCCGAGGTGGTGGAGGCGCTGCGAAAGGAGATCGAGGCCGTGTGTGGTGAGCCCTTCCTGCGCGACGCCGCGGTGGATCTCTACCGGGTTCCCGAGAAGGGGGGCGCATGAGATCGCTGCTGCGTCTTGTCGTGCTGGGGGTGCTGGCGGCCCTCCTCCTCACGGTGCTGCTGCCGAATCCGATCGCTCGTCCGCCGGGCGAGGAGGGGGTGTTGCGCCCGCTTCGCTTCCTCCTGTGGCCCGCGGCGCTGGATCACCGGATCGAGCCGTCGCGGTTCACGCGTCAGATCCGGGGCCGCCGGATCCTGGAGGCGACGGCGCTCCCGGGAGAGAAGCTTGTCTGCCAGCTCGCCCTTCGATCCAACGGTGAGCATGAAGAGGTCACACCCGAAGCCTCCGAGCTGGGAGATCTCGTCTCGGGACGCTACGTGTGGGGAAAGGATTTCGTCTTCCGATTCGGACGGTACCTTCCCGTCGACGAGACGGGATGCATGACCGCCGATCCCCTCAAGACCGGGAGCGCGGTGGGCGTGCCTCCCCACGTGACGGTGCCGGTCTGGGTCGAGGTCGATCTTCCGCCGGATCTTCCCCCTGGCAGCTACGCCGGCGGCATCGAGGCCCGGGGGAGGGACGAGACGCATTACGTGCATCTCGACATCGAGGTGATCGGGATGCCGCTGTCGGAGGCATCGAAGAGCCTTGGCCTGCGCGCCACGCTCGCCCCGGGACCGATGGCTCCGGAAGGGTTGCCCGTGCCCTCTGCCGAGGCGATCCTGAAGAGCACGATCTCCCTCCTCGCCGCGGCGGGAATCCGGACCCTCGTGATCGAGGATCCCTCCCGTGCGGAGCGGGTGACGGAACTCGCCGCCGGGCTCGCCGTGAACGTTCACGGCAAGGGAGATCCCGCGCTGAAGGGAGCCCTCGACGCCGATCCCCGTTCGTTGCTCCTGGAGTCGACCTTCGAGGACGCGAGGAGAGAGCCCTGGCGCCTTCTCGAGAGCGATGCCACCGAGCTCGACATCGGAGCGCTGGATGGCTGGCCCGCCGACGTCTACCTTCAGCCCGGTGGGGACAGGCCGTCGGGACAGGGCTTTCTCCTCTATCCCGGTGCGGGCGTTCCCCTCTCGTCCATGCGACTCGAGATGCTGAGGAAGGGGCTCGAGGACGCGCGGCTCGCGATGACGCTCCTGGGGATCGCCGGAGAGAGGGGCGAGACCGAGGTGGTGGCGGAGGTCGAGGCCTTGGTCGGGGAGGTCGTGACCGGGAGGGCATCGGCCTTCGAGGCGCGGCGCCGGCTGGACGACATCGCGCGGAGGATGTGAGGGGGGCGTGGTCGATGGGTGCGGGACGCCTCGCGCGGTGTCCGCGCGCGCGGAATCGCGAGCCGGAAACGGCCCCGATCGCGGCGGTGGTCCGTCTGGAGGAGCTCGTTGCCGTTCTGGTATCCTTCGCCCCATGCGCTACCTCAACCAATCGCTCGCGGTGTTCCTGACCCTTGCCCTCCTCGCCTCGTCCGCTACCGCCCAGCCCCCGGCCGCCGGGGACGACGGCCCGCGCGGGCTCCGGGTCCGTGCCGAGGGCGCGTTCGAAGGCTACACGCTCATCTCGCCGCTGGGGGCTGGTTTTGCCCTCCTCCTCGACATGGAGGGCGAGATCGCGCACCGCTGGGAGGCGGATTGCAGTCCGGGGAGCCTCTATCTCCTCGACAGTGGGAATCTCCTCTTTCTCGGCCACCGGGAGACGAGCTCGAGGTTCCAGGGGCCGGGAGTCGGCGGCGGCGTCCTGCAGGAGATCACCTGGGAGGGGGAGGTGGTCTGGGAGCACGTCCTGTCCGACGATTCGAGACTCATGCATCACGACGTGGAGCGGCTGCCCTCGGGAAATGTACTGGCCATCGTCTGGGAGTACCTTCCCCGCGAGCAGGTGATTGCCCTGGGCCGCGATCCGGAGCACGTCGACGACAAGGGGCTCTGGATCGATGCGGTGCTCGAGCTCCGAGCGAAGCCGCCAAAGGGAGCCGACGTCGTCTGGGAATGGCATGCGCGGGACCATCTCATCCAGGACTTCTCTCCGGATCTCGCCGGCTACGCGTCGATCCCGGATCTGCCGGGCCGCCTCGACATCAATGCCGACCACCGGGATCGTCCTCCCCTGAGCCTCGAGGAGGCATCGGACCTCGAGGAGGTCCGGAAAAAGATGATCGCTCTCGGCTATGCCGTTGAGGACAACGAACAGAGTCGTGACGAGGAGCCCCGCCGCGGACACGCACCCGACTGGCTGCACACCAACGCCATCGACTACCACCCCGAGCTCGACCTCATCCTGCTCAGCACTCCCCACCTCGGCGAGGTGTTCGTCATCGACCACTCGACCACAACCAGGGAGGCCGCCTCCTCGTCGGGGGGACGGTGGGGGCACGGTGGCGAGCTACTCTTTCGCTGGGGAAACCCGCGCAACTACGGGGCAGGAGGGCCCGGGGATCAACGCCTCTTCTACCAGCACGACCCGACGTGGATCCCGGGCGAAAAAGAGGGCGAGCTGCGCCTCCTTCTCTTCAACAACGGCTGGGGTCGTCCCGAGGGCGGCTTCTCGTCGGTGGAGGAGCTCCTGCTTCCCTTCGATCCCGGGAAGGGCTTCCTGCGCGAGGACGGCAAGGCCTTCGGGCCGGAGGGTCCAGCCTGGAGCTATTCGGCCCAGGGAGAGTTCTTCTCGCCGTTCATCTCCGGTGCCCAGCGCCTCGAGGATGGCAACACCTTGATCTGTTCCGGCGTCCCGGGAAGGGTCTTCGAGGTCACGCGGGAGGGCCAGATCGTGTGGGACTACCTGAACCCTCACGAGGGCGAGCGGATCAAGATCCCCAACCCGCCGCCTCCCACCGCGCTCTTCCGCGCCACGCGCATCCCGGTGGATCATCCGGGGCTCGGGAAGCTCGGGCGGCGGTAGGCCTACCCCGTCGCGCTCCTCACGATCCCCACGAGCTCGCTCTTCCTCCCCTCGATCTGCTCCACCAGCGCCATCTGTACCCGCGCGCGGTCGAGGTTCTGTCCGGGTCGCGTGATCCGGTAGTAGCGGTCGCCGGCGAGATGGTCGGCGAGAAAGCGCGCCGCCTGCTCGAGGCAGAGGATCCGTCCGGACTCGACGATGTTCTCGATCTCGGCGGCGACGAGGACCGAGCGCGCGCCCTCGAGGTAGCCCTGGATGAGGGCGGCGAAGAGCCCCGTGTCGAGGGTGACCCGGGACGGGTCGGGCTCGTCCTCCTCTGCGGTGCTCGTCATGGAGCGAATCATGTCTCCCACGTCGTGGAGGGACGTCCCCGTCATGACCGTATCGAGATCGACCACGCACAGGGCTTCTCCCGTCGTCTCGTCGAGGAGCACGTTGCTCATCTTGGCGTCGTTGTGGACGACGCGGCGGGGAAGCTCACCTCTCTCGAGAAGACCCTGGAGGATCCCGCACCCGGGGCGCCGATTCTCCAGAAACGCCAGCTCCTCCTGGACCGCGCCTCGTCTCCCCTCGGTGTCCGCGCGCGCGGAATCCTCGAGCTGCTCGAAACGGAACGGGGTGTCGTGAAACCTCGCGATCGTCTCGTGGAGAGGGGGAGAGGGAAGATCGGCGAGGCGAGCGAGGAACGTCCCGTAGGCGCGGCCGGCGGTGCGGGCATCGACGGGCGAGGTGACGCTCTCCTTCACCCGGCTCCCCTCGATGAAGAGGTAGAGGCGCACGAGGGCTCCGGTGTCGTCGCGGATCCAGGGGTCACCGTCGGGCGTGGGAACGAGCGACAGGACCCTGCGCCGGGAATCCGCTGCTCCCTCCAAGGAGAGCTTGCCCTCGAGGTGCCGGGTGACCCTCTGGATGTTCTCCATCACCCTCTCGGGGTGAGGGAAGACAGAGGGGTTGAGCCTCTGGAGGAGGAAGCAGCCGGGGCTCCCGTCCATCACCACGTCGATCCGGAAGGAGTCGTTGATGTGGCCGCCGGCAAAGGGAGAGATGGAGACGAGGGTCGAGGTGGGGAGGAAACGGGTGAGGTGTCGCTCTACCTCCACAGCTCCCTCGGATACGCCCCGCCCTCCGTCAGCTCGAGGAGTCTTCTCTGCACGATCTCCTTGTCGGCGGGGTTGGTGATCCCGAACCAGCGGTTGCGGCTCGGCAGCACCTTGACCCGTGCGGCCCCCGACAGCATCGCCTCCTGGATCACCCGGGGAAGGTAGAGCTCGCTCTTCTCCAGGTTGGCCGGCTCGCGCAGGAACCGGGTAAAGGCGTCAGCGAGGAGATCGAACACCGCAGGCGTGAAGCCCCAGATGTTCATGGAGACGAGCGCGTCGCCCGCGACCGTGATCTCGTCTCCGCTCGCGTCCCGGTACCGCCCGCCGTCCCCCGTCCTCTCCAGCCCCTCGATCTCCGAGATGGAGACGAGCCAGCCGTCGCCATCGATCGTGCACACGGCGCGCGACACCGAACCCTTCTCGGGAAGCGATTCCCGGAGCCGGTAGCCCACCATGGCGAACGCAGGAGGGATCGCCCCTTCTTGGGAGGACAGGTGGTCGCGCAGGGCCGGGAAGGCCTCCTTGCCGTAGTAGTCGTCGCCGTTCACGGCCACGAAGGGAGCACGCACCACGGGCTGCGCGCAGAGGACGGCGTGGGCCGTGCCCCAGGGTTTGGTGCGCGGGGGGATCCGGACGCCCTCCGGGAGATCACCGGTTTCCTGCAGAGCAAAATGGAGGGGAGCCCGCCTCCGGATCGCGGCCCCGAGGCGGCTCTCGAAGTCCTCTCGAGTCTCCTCCCTCACGATGAGCACGATCGTTCCGAAACCCGCATCGAGGGCATCGTGGATGGTGTATTCGAGGAGGCACGCGCCGGTCGGTCCCACGGGCTCGAGCTGCTTCGGACCGCCAAAGCGCCTTCCCATGCCGGCGGCGAGAATGACGAGGGTCGGCTGCATGGGTCCTTCCGTATCCCTTCTAGAGTGGGAGGGGGCCGTTATAATGCCGGCTCCGGAGCCAATCAAGGTCCCCGCGCAGTGAGGAGGATGGAAGACAACGAGAATGGCCCGCACCCCGACCCTCTCGATGGCCCTCGTCCTCGCCGTCTTCCTCGCGGCGGGCGGCCTCCTCGTGCTCCGGCTGTCCGACGACGAGGAGGTCGCGAAGACCCCGCCCCGCATCCCGCCGAGTGGGCCCGTGGCGGTGGATCCTCCTCGCCCGGACGGACAGGGGGACGACGTCGCGGTCGCGACGAGGGAAGAGGAGCCCCCACCCGAGGTCCGGGGCGAGATCCCCGTCCTGGCCACAACCGGGGCGCGGGGGGACGAGGCACCCCTTGCCGAGACCCGTGACGGGAATCCCCTGGCCATCGAGGAGCTCGATCCCGAGAAGCTGGCGGACGAGATTCCCGATGATCCCCTTCTCGCCGCACACACCTCGCGTCCCGGACCGGGCCCCCTCATCACCGGGACCTGTCACGGGGTCCTGGTGGAAGAGGACGGCAGCCCGGTTACGGGAGAGGCGGTGTGGCTCTGGGGCGATCCCCACGGCATGACCATCACCGATCCGTCGGGGCGTTTCTGGCTCGACTCGGAATGGGTCGATCCGCGGGGGCGGGGCCTCATGCTGGGGCCGTCTTCGGGAGCCGTGCGCATCTCGCTCGTGAAGCTCGTGCCCCAAATCGACCTCGATCTCGGCAGCATCGAGGTGCCCGGGGCTCTTCCGGTATCGGTACGGGTCGTGCGCCAGGACACCGGCCAGGGGGTGGCGGGGGCCCACGTCCTCGTGGATCCCCCGACCGGTCCTCTCGATGTCGTGAGCCCGCACCTCCGCGGCATCACCGATGCAGCAGGAAGGGTCGAGTTCGCCCGGGCGAGGCGCACCTACCACGGCCTCATCGTGCTCGCCCGCGGTTACCGCACCGAACGCGGGGGTCAGGTCAACCTCCGGCAGGGTCCCCCCGACGCTCCCTCCCTGGTCGAGATGATCCGGGCGCGCCCACTTCTCGTGCACATCCCGGGCTGGCCGAAGGGAGTGACGGCCCAGGCCAGGGTCTGGTTCGAGGCCGTCGACAGCGGTCTCCAGTTCTACCGCCCCGACGTCGAGATTCGCGAGGACGGCATCGGTATCGTCGAATCGCCGGTGGCCGGAAGCTACCGCGGGTTCGTGGAGTGCGAGGCGTGGCGCGAGGCCTTGCCGGAATTCGTGGTCACCGACGACGAGATCACCGTCGTCGAGCTGGATCGACCCGCGGGCCCGACCCTCCGGGGAAGAGTCTTGGTGGGCAAGGAAGAGCCTCTCGACCACGGCGAGGTGAGGAGCCGGTCCGGTCGCGGCGCCAGCCCCATCGGCAAGGACGGGAGCTTTCTCCTCCATCCCCTCCGGCCGGGGGGACTGATCCTGGGCATCGAGTTTCCCGAGGAGCAGCTCTTCGAGGTCACCCGGCTTTCCGTCGACGACGAAGACGAGATGCAGGTGGAGGTGGAGCTTCCCGCGGGATCCTTCTCGGGTCGGATCGTCGGGCCACCTCTTCCCCTCGAGGGAAGCTGTCGCCTCCAGCGAAGGGACGGAAACCGGTGGACCAATCAGGGCTACGTGCGCTTGCGAGCCGACGGGACCTTCGAGGCCCATTATCGCGAGGAGGGGGTGTGGAAGATCCAGATCGGATCCCTGGCCGGCGGCGAGGCCTCGGAGCTCGAGTTCGAGCTCGTCCCCGGCGCGAGGAAGGACGGACTCTCCATCCCGTGGAAGGCCAATCCCGAGGTGGTGTTCGTGGTGACGCGTGAGGACGAGAACCCGCCGCCGACGAGCATCTTCGTCTCGCCGCGGGGGGCGCGCGGGTTCCGGGTGGACGTGGATTCTGCGGGGTACGGCCGGTCGCGTGACCTGGCGGTGGGCAAGTGGACGCTCCAGGTGCGGGCGTCTTCGGCCTACTGGGCCGACGTCGAGGTGGAGGTCCCCGAGAAGGGACCGTGTCGTGTCGAGGTGAAGCTCCAGGAGCCGAAAGAACGTTAGGAAGGGATTCCTCAGAATGACCCAGCTCATCGAGTGCGTGCCGAATTTCAGCGAGGGGAGAGACCTGTCGGTCATCCGGAGGATCACCGACGAGATCGAGAAGGTGGAGGGGGTCGCGCTCCTCGACGTCGATCCGGGAAAGGCGACCCACCGCACGGTGGTGACCTTTGCCGGCGAGCCGGGCCCGGTGATCGAAGCCGCGGTGCAGGCGGCGAGGAAGGCGAAGGAGCTCATCGACATGCGCCGGCACAAGGGCGAGCATCCGCGCATGGGCGCCATGGACGTGTGTCCGCTGGTGCCCGTCTCCTCGATCACCATGGACGAGACGGTCGTCCACGCCCGGAACCTCGCCCGGAGGCTCGGCGAGGAGGTGGGGATCACCGTCTACTGCTACGAGAGCGCGGCGCTCGACGAGAGGCGCCGCAACCTTGCCTTCGTGCGTCAGGGCGAGTACGAGGGGCTGGCCGAGAAGCTGGGTCGTCCCGAGGGTAAGCCGGACTTCGGACCGGCGACGTTCGATCCTCGCTACGGAGCCACCGCGGTCGGAGCCCGCGACTTCCTCGTGGCCTACAACGTCAACCTCAACACGACCTCCACCCGGAGGGCCAACGCCATCGCCTTCGACATCCGGGAGAAGGGACGTGTCAAGAGGGAGGGGGATCCCCTCACCGGCCCCGTCGTCACCGACGCCCAGGGAAACCCCGTCTTCCTCCCCGGCAGCCTGAAGTGCGTCAAGGCCATCGGCTGGTTCATCGACGAGTACGGTATCGCCCAGATCTCCATCAACCTCACCAACATCTCGGTGACGCCCATTCACGTGGCCTTCGACGAGGTGTGCCGGAGGGCCCAGGAGCGCGGCATCCGCGTCACGGGCTCCGAGATCGTGGGCCTCGTCCCCCTGCGGGCCGTGCTCGACGCGGGTCGCTACTTCCTCGAGAAGCAGCAGCGCTCGACCGGCGTGTCCGACCGGGAGCTCATCAAGATCGCGGTCAAGTCCCTCGGCCTCGACGACCTCAAACCCTTCGTCCCCGAGGAGAAGGTCATCGAGTACGTGCTGGAGAGAAAGGCCGGGGGCAAGCGCCGTCTCGTGGACCTCACGCTGCGCGGATTCGTGGAGGAGACGGCGGCGGAGTCTCCGGCGCCGGGGGGGGGCTCGGTATCGGCGGCCATCGGGGCTCTCGGGGCCGCGCTCGCCACCATGGTGGCCAACCTCTCCTCGCACAAGAGGGGCTGGGACCAGAGGTGGGAGGAGTTCTCGAAGGTGGCCGAAAGGGGAAAGGCGTTGCACGACGAGCTGCTCCTGCTCGTCGACGAGGATACCGCGGCCTTCAACCGCATCATGGAGGCGTTCGGGATGCCGAAGGGAAGCGACGACGAGGTCGCGGCCCGCAGGGCGGCCGTGCAGGCGGCGACGCGGTATGCCATGGAGATCCCGCTCCGGGTGATGGAGAGGGCACTCCAGTCGATGGATGTCATCGGTGAGATGGTCGACAAGGGCATCCCGGCTTCGGTCACCGATGCCGGGGTCGGCGCTCTCTGTGCGCGTCTTGCCGTGCGGGGTGCCTTTCTGAACGTGCGCATCAACGGCCAGGGGCTCGACGACAAGGAGGTCGCCCGTGACTTCGTCCGGAGGGGGAGCGCCCTCGAGAAGGAGGCCGAGGAGAGGGAGCGTGCGATCCTCCACGTGGTCGAGCAGAAGATGAGGTGAGGGGAAAAGGGGCCTGTCCCCTTTCCGTCCCCCCTTGCCCCTTCTCCGTCCCCATTTCCGGCTCCCATGCGGGCAACCGTTACTCCGAGGTGACAGACGCGGGCCGCTGTGTGTTCTTGCCGGTGGGCCACTGCCCGTGAATCCCCTCATTCCCCGGAGATTCGAGCACCAGCGCGATCTTCTGGCACGTCGCTTGCTCGCTCCCCGGACGGTGCCCGGATCAAGACGATGCCGAACGCGGCTGGCTGTCCTACTCCAGGCCAGTACGAAACCGTGAGGTGAACCCCGGCGCGCCGTGGAGGAAAGGGAATGAAACGATCTCCCCTCGGCCTTTGGGCCCTCGCGTCTCTGGCGTTCGTCGCGGTTCTCACCCTCATCAGCGTGGCGGCGTATGCCGGCTGTCCCGGGGGTTATCCCCCGCCGCCGCCGCCCCCACCCCCGCCGCCTCCTGACTACGAGGGACCGGGCGGTCAGGTGGAGCGCTCCGGGCGCGTTCCCACCGATCCCACTCCGGATCCGGATCCCGGTGCCGCGGGCACGACCCCTCGCCCGACCGAGCTTCCCCGGGGTGGCGTCACCCCACCTCCCACCGTCAACGTGGCGCCGCGGGGTGTCACCTCGCCCGCGCGAAGACGCAAGCCGCACGCCGCTCCGGCCATGGAGAGGTGGGAGCACTGGTGGGCCATCAATCAGAACGGCTACCTGTGGCGGGCCCGCAAGGCGCGTGAAGGGACCGAGAACGACGATTACTCCGTCGGCGTCCGGGACAGCAGCGTCGACCTCGACGTCGTGGGGAGCGGGTCTCCGCTCACCGCCACCGAGACGATGAGTGTCCTGTGGAGCGCCCTCGAAGAGCCCCATGACGGGCTTCGCGCCGCCTCGATCCTCTCCCTGGGGAGGACGCAGGCGCCCGAGGCACTGGCCGCCATCCTGAAGGGTCTGCGCGACGAGTCCGCGGAGGTGCGCGAGTGGTCCGTCATGGCACTCGGTGCCCACGGCACCGCCGATGCGGCACGGCTCCTTGGAGCCATCGTTCGCAGCAACGCCGAAGGGCTGCTCCTGCTCGGGGGCAGGATGCCGACCCGGGAGCTGCGCGCCCACGCCACCATGGCTCTCGGGCTCACCGGAAGTGACGCGGCTTTGCCTCATCTCGAGGCGGCGCTGGCCCAGACCGGTCACGACATCGAGATCGCCCGGGCCGCGGTGGTGGCGCTCGGAGTGCTGGGAAAGCGCGAGGCGTTGCCCTCGCTCGTGGCCGCGGTGAAGAACGAAGGTCGCGATCGTCTGCTGCGCATCCACGCCCTGGCTGCCATCGGACAGGTCGGAAGTTCCGAAGAGCTGCCTCTGGTCCTGTCCTTCCTGAGGAGCTCCGATGCCGACTTCGTGCGCTCGGCGGTGCTGGCGGCCGGCCTGCTCGGATCGCCCGCGGATCAAGAGCTCTTGACCGTGCTCCAGAGAATCGCTCACGAGGGGAAGGATCCCGTGGGCAGCTCGTGGGCCATCATCTCGCTGGGCGAGATCGGTGGCGAGTCGGCGAGGAGATCCCTGCGGGTCATCCTGGCCGAGGATCGAAAGAATTTCCGCGGCGTCTTCGCTGCCCTGGGTCTGGGCATCCTGCACCAGGACGCAGGGGATGCGCTCTCGGGAAGCGACGACCTCACGGCCATGCGAGCGAACTTCGTGGCCGCTCGTTCCGAGACTACCCGCGGCGGCTATGCCATCGCGCTGGGGCTCGCCGGCGACCGCCTGGCCATTCCCTCGATCGTGCACGCCATGATCGAGACGAGCAGCCCGACGATTCGCAGCCACTTTGCCGACGCCCTCGGGCTCCTCGACGCGACCGACGCCACGGCTCTCCTCGAGCCGCAGCTCTGGGAGGAAGGGAAGCCCGCGCTCACCCAGTCGGTGGCGCGTGCCCTGGCCTACCTGGGCGGCAGCGAGCAGGTGGCCACCATCGAGCGCAGGCTCGCCCTCACGGCGTCGAGCTCGGAGCGCAGGGGCGCGGCCTTCTGTCTCGCCTTCCGCGGTGATGGGCTCGGGCAGAAAGGCCTGACGTCGCTCCTCCGCTCCGGAGCGGGCTGCGAGGTGGAGCGCGAGACCTTCGTGTACCTGGTGGGTGTGATGGCGGACCGGGCTCGCTCGGCCGAGGAGCTTCCGGCGCTCTACCGCCTCAAGGAGCGGTGCAACTACGCCCAGGCCTTCCCCACCCTCGTGGAGATGATGGGCGTGCTGTAGCAACAGACTATCGGCTCCGCACCGGACGGTGCGGGGCCCTTCTTCCCGGGAGACCCGGTTTTCCCGGCGGACCTTCTCTCTCTCGTTGGTCGTGCGCCCCCGGCAGGAATGACCCCTCCTGCCGGGGGCGCCACCATTTCCGGTCGTCCCCACCCTTGCTGTGGCAGAAGACCCTCGCCTCCTCTCTCCCGAGTGTAGACTGCCCGAGCGGACCTTCGCGCGGGTGGCTGGTCCGGCTTCTTCGGTCCCCGGCTCCCGCTCGGCCCTGCTCATGCGCAAGATCCTTCTCCGGCTCCTCATTCTCGTCGCCATCGTGGCGGCAGCACTCCTCCTCGGTCAGTGGTTCTTTGCCGCTCAGCCCATTCCGGTCAAGACCGTCCGGGTGGAGAAGGGTCGCGTGGAGGCCACGGTGACCAACTCCAAGGCGGGCACGGTGGAGGCGCGACGGCGGGCCAAGCTCTCCCCCGAGATCGGGGGACGTGTGGTCGAGCTTCCCAGACGGGAGGGCGAGAGCGTCAAGGCGGGCGATGTCCTCGTGCGCCTCGAGGACTCCGTGCTCCAGGCCAACCTCGTTCTGGCCGAGCAAACCCTCCGGGTGCGCGAGGCGACTCACGAGAGGGCCTGTCTTCTTGCCGATCTGGCCCGGCGCGAGCTCGATCGCAACGAGAAGCTTTCGCGGGAAGGACACATCTCCGACGATCTCCTCGATCGGCTCTCTCACGATCATGCCGCCGCGGTGTCCTCGTGCACGGCTGCCTCTGCCGACATCGAATGGGCCCGGGCCGCCATCGAGGTGGCGCGGGCCGAGCTCCAGAAGACGGTCCTCCGGTCCCCCTTCGAGGGGATTGTCGCGGAGCTGACCATCGAGGTCGGCGAGTGGGTGACCCCGTCTCCGCCCATGGTGCCGGTGCCGGCGGTGGTCGACCTGCTCGATCCGCACTCCCTCTACATCAGGAGCCCCATGGACGAGGTGGACTCGGCGGTGATCAAGGTGGGGCAGGAAGCGCGGGTCACTCTCGATCCGTTTCCCGGCCTCTCGCCGAAGGGGAGGGTCGTGCGGGTGGCCCCCTACGTCCTCGATGTCGAGGCGCAGAACCGCACCGTCGAGATCGAGGTCGAGCTCGAGGATACGGAGATCCTGCGGCGCCTCCTTCCCGGCACCTCGGCCGACGTGGAGGTGATCCTCGAGGCCCGGGACGATGTCCTCCGTATCCCGTCGTCGTGCCTCATCGAGGGATCTCGGGTCCTCGTGGTCGACGGAGACACGCTGGTGGAGAAGGAGGTGAAGGTGGGGCTGCGCAACTGGGCCCATGCCGAGATCGTCTCGGGTCTCTCCGCGGGAGACGCCGTGGTCTCCACCCTCGATCGCAAGGAGGTCGCAGCAGGGGCAAGGGTGACGATCGAGAAGCCTGACGACGAGGGAAGGTGACGTGATCCGGCTCTCTTCGGTATGCCGTACGTTCGTCGTGGGGGGGAGGCCGCTCCACGCCCTTGCTGATGTGACGGAGACCATCGAGAAGGGCGAGCACGTCGCGATCATGGGGCCGTCCGGATCGGGAAAGTCGACCCTGCTCAATCTCCTGGGCTGCCTCGACCGCCCCACCTCCGGCAGCTACGTTCTCGATGGCGAGGACGTGAGCGAGCTCTCCGAGACCGAGCTCTCGCTCGTCCGTCGCCACAAGATCGGCTTCATCTTCCAGTCCTACCATCTCGTCCCTCGCCTCGACGCAGGGGGAAACGTCGAGCTGCCCATGATCTTTGCCGGGATCCCGCGAGGCGAGAGGAAGCGTCGGGTGGGCGAGTGTCTGCTCCAGGTCGGGCTCGCCGACCGCAAGGACCACCGGCCCGATCAGCTCTCGGGGGGAGAGCGGCAGAGGGTGGCCATTGCCCGGGCCGTGGGTCTCGGTCCCCGGATCCTCCTCTGCGACGAGCCGACGGGAAATCTCGACAGCACCGCGGGCAAGCAGGTGCTCGACCTCCTGGAGAGGATGAGCCACGAGGAGCAGGTGACCCTGATCGTCGTCACCCATGATCCGGCGGTGGCCCAGCGGGCCGACCGGGTCCTCGTCCTGTCCGACGGCCGCATCGTGCGCAGGGTGAAGGGGCCCGAGATCGGGGAGGCCTGGGCCAGCTTTGCCCGCGAGAGGCAGCAGAAGGCGGAGGCCGAATCGTGAGGACGGCGGATCTCCTGGTCTTCGCGGGAACCGCCCTCCTCCGGCACCGGCTGCGCACGTTGCTCTCGCTCCTCGGGGTGGCCATCGGCGTGACGTCGGTGGTCGTCCTCACCTCGCTGGGGGAAGGAGCCCGGCGGTACGTGCTGGGCCAGTTCACCGCCCTCGGCACGAACCTCGTGGTCGTGATTCCGGGGAAGAACGAGACCACGGGAGCCCTGCCGGGGATCGGTGGAGCGCCCCGGGATCTGACCCTCGACGATGCGCAGGCCATCCGGAGAGAGGTGCGGGGCATCGCGCGGATCGCGCCTCTTGCTTCGGGCACCGAGGCCGTCTCCAACGGCGAGAGGAGCCGGCAGGTGCCGGTGCTCGGCACCACCCACGCGTTCAAGGAGGTGAGGCGGCTGGGCCTCTCCGACGGAGAGTTCCTCCCCGAGATGGAGGCCCGGCGCGGCGCACCGATCGTGGTCCTCGGCAAGAAGGTGGCCCGGGAGATCTTCCCCGGCGAGCGGCCCATCGGTCGCGTCGTCCGGATCGGCGAGTTCCGGATGCGGGTCATCGGGGTCATGGACTCCCGGGGGGTGCAGCTCGGAGTCGACATCGACGACGCGGTGGTGGTGCCGGTGGCCACGGGCCTCAAGATGTTCAACAAGAGCTCCCTCTTCCGCATCCTCGTCGATGCCGAGACCCACGCGGATCTCGAGCGGATGAAGAACGATATCCTGGCGTTGATGGCCCGGCGCCACGAGGAAGAGGACATCACGTGTCTGACCCAGGACGCGGTGGTGAGCTCGCTCTCGTCGATCCTCACCGCGCTCACCCTGGCTCTGGCCGGGATCGGGGCGGTGTCCCTCGGGGTAGCGGGCGTCGGCATCATGAACGTGATGCTGGTGTCGGTCTCGGAGAGGACCTTCGAGGTGGGGCTCCTGGCCGCGGTGGGAGCCGTGCGGCGACAGATCCTGGCCGCGTTCCTTTTCGAGGCGGCGCTCCTCTCCACTGCGGGGGGGACCGCGGGCCTCTTGCTCGGATTCGCCGTCATCGCGGTGGTGCGGAGACTCTACCCGGCGTTTCCCGTGGCCGCTCCGTTCTGGGCGGTGGCGCTCGCGCTCGGGGTGTCGGTCTCGGTGGGGGTGGTGTTCGGGCTCCTGCCCGCGGCGCGGGCCAGCCGCCTCGATCCCGTGCACGCCCTGGCCAGGAAGGGTTGAGCGATGGGCGATCTCCTTCTCCTCGGTGCCGGCGCGGTGAGGAGCCACCGGCTTCGCTCGCTCCTCTCCATGCTCGGGATCGCCATCGGCATCGCGTCGGTGATCATCCTCACCTCCATCGGCGAGGGGACGCGGCGCTATGTCCTCGACCAGTTCAGCCAGTTCGGCACCAACGTCATCGCCATCAATCCGGGCAAGGTGAAGACCATGGGGATTCCCGGGGTCCTCGGTGGAACCACAAAGAAGCTCACCATCGAGGATGCGGAGGCGCTGCGCCGGGCACCCGGGGTCGAGCGTGTGGTGCCGGTGGCCTTCGGTCAGGCCCGGGTGGAGGCGGGGGGACGCGGACGGAGCGTGTACATCTACGGGGTCACCTCCGACATGCCCGATCTCTGGCAGGTCCGCATCCAGTACGGGGAGTTCCTGCCCGCAGGAGATCCGCGCCGGGCCCAGTCGGTGTGCGTGCTGGGGCCCAAGCTGAAGCACGAGCTCTTCGGCGAGGAGACGCCGCTCGGGCAGTTCGTGCGCATCGGAGGCCAGCGGTTTCGGGTCCTGGGGGTGATGCAGCCCAAGGGCAGGATCCTCGGCTTCGACATCGACGACTGCGCCTACGTTCCCGTGAAGAGCGCCATGCGCCTCTACAACATGGAGGAGCTGTCCGAGATCGACGTGACGTTCTCGCACAACCAGAAGAGCGAGGACGTGGCGGCGGGGGTCAAGGCTCTTCTCACCGCCCGCCACGGGAGCGACGATTTCACCGTCACCACCCAGGACGCCATGCTCGAGGTCTTCGGCGACATCATGAACATCGTGACCCTGGCGGTGGGGGCCATCGGCGGCATCTCGCTCGTGGTGGGGGCCATCGGCATCCTCACCATGATGTGGATCGCGGTGCGTGAGAGGACCTCCGAGATCGGCCTCGTGCGGGCGGTGGGGGCGTCGCGGGCCCAGGTGCGCTGGCTCTTCCTGTTCGAGGCGGTGTTCCTGTCGCTCCTCGGCGGCGCGGCCGGGGTGCTGCTCGGGGTGGGCGGGGGGCTCGTGGCCCGGCTCCTGGTACCGGGGCTTCCCGTCTTCGTGACCCCGGCCAGCGTGGCGGCCGGCCTCACCATGAGCGCGGTGGCGGGAATCCTCTCGGGAGTGCTGCCCGCCATGCGGGCGGCGCGGCTCGAGCCCATCGAGGCGCTGCGGGTGGAGTAGAGGGAGGGATGGGCGCCGAAGGCCGGCAGACCCGATTCCCGGAATCCCATGAACCCGGACGGAGCGCCCCGCTCGAGACCGATCCTGTGGCCCGGCCTCGCCAGTCCGCACGTGCGGAATCGTCAAGTCATTGATGAGAAATGAGTTGTGTCTCCAGGCTTTCCCTGAGAGACAAGCGGACAGCACCCGGCCCGTCCCCGCTCCCCGGATTTCGTGTTCGGTTCCTGGCCGTTTCCGGATCCGGAGGGTGTGGACACCGTTTCTGACACGACAGCCCGCTCCATCCGGGAGGACGTCCCATGCGATTTCTCTTGCCGATCGCGCGGCTCGGCCTGGCTGTGCTCCTCGCGCTCCTTCTCATGGCTCCGATCGCTGCCCAGGTGACCGTCCACGTCCCGGACGACTACCCCACCATCCAGGGCGCGATCGATGCCGCCGCGGACGGCTGGACGATCCTGGTGAGAAAGGGGACGTACGTGGAGAACATCGACTTCCTGGGGAAGGCGGTGGTCCTGGAGAGCACCGACGGGCCGGAGGTGACGATCATCGACGGGAGCGAGCCTCAAACCCGCCACAAGAACGTTGTCCGGTTCATGAACGACGAGACGCCCGATACGGTCCTGAGGGGCTTCACCCTCAGAGGCGGAAGCGGCACCGGCGCTGGCATCTACACCAACTCCGCGAGCCCCACGATCGAGTCCTGTGTCGTCAGGGAGTGCCTCCCGGGAACAGCGGTGCACAACTACGTCGGTAGCCCGACACTGCGGTCCATTGTCGTGGAGGACAACCAGGGGCCAGGGATCCTTCTCCACTTCGGTGTGCCGGAAGTGCGGGACTGCATCGTGCGCAACAACCGAGGTGATGGCATCTCCCTGATCGGCGGATACCGGGCGCAGGTCGTCGACAGTCTCTTCGAAAGGAACGATGGAAGCGGATGCTACCTCTCGTACGCTGCGATGTTCCTGTTCCTCCGGTGCTCCTTTGTTGGCAATCAGAAGGGTGGTTGCAGCGCTGTGGACAACGCGTACGGGGAGTTCGTCCAGTGTCGTATCGAGGACAACGAGGCCAAGTACGGGGGAGGAGGTCTGACGGGTATTCAGTACAACCGATCTTTTGCGATCCGTCTGGAGAGCTGCCTCCTTGCCCGCAACTCGACCGGAGAACGTGGTGGAGCCGTGTGCTGGTTCGGTGGCGATTTTCCTGGGCGTGACGACCTGGTGCTGGAAGGGTGCACCATCGTGGGCAACGCGGCTCCGGAAGCGGGAGCGGTGTGGCTCAACGGATTCGACGGCCAGAGCCGGATCAGCAACTCGATTCTCTGGGACAACGGGGATTCCCCGATCATCGCTCGAGAGGAGGACCTCGTCGTCGGCTCCAGCCTCATCGAGGGCGGCTACCCGGGCGACGGAAACTTCCTCGAGAATCCGCTCCTCGTGGACCCCTCGGGCGGCGACTACCGGCTGTCTCCCGGCTCGATCTGCATCGACCGGGGACAGGAGACCTATCATCGCTCCAGCCTCGACCTGGATGTCCAGTGCCGGGTGCTCGACGGGGATCGCGACGGCCTGGAACGCATCGACCTCGGCTGCTACGAGTACCGGCCCGAGCCCTTCGATGCTCGCCTTGGAACCGTCAACACCGCCGGAGGAGCCGTCCATCGCGCAGACGTCCTCCTGGTCAACGGGTCCCCCGGCGACGCTGAGCGGGTCGCGACGGTGGCGGTCGGGGAGTCTGTCCAGCTCGACGTCGCGTCCCCTCCCTCCCGGCCGACTCCCACTCGCTCGCGCTACGTGGTCTACGCCTGGCCAGGAGAGCCGGATCCCCTGGCCGTGTCGATCCAGGAGCGCTCCGGCACCTTCGCGGGCTGGACGGTGTTCCCCACCGTCTTCTCGGGTGGATCGCCTCGACCGGTGAGGATCTGGAACACCTTCGGGCACGAGAGGATCCTGGGTCGGCCGAGCTCTGCAACGGACGAGGCACCGACCACGCTGCTCTTCCGGCCCGGAGGGAGCCGGGTGCCGATGAGCGCCACTGTCCAGGGGTTCATCAAGGACAACGCCGCGCCGAGTGCTCTGGCCGTGGCGGTCACCAACGCCGTCGTGGTGAGGGTGGAGTGACTGCCCGCTCTACCGGTGGTGCACGAACTGCCCCCCGGTGGCCCTGGCCAGATCCTCCATGAAGCTCGACTTGCCCTCGAGACCGAGGTGGACGGTGTGGACGACGATCTGGCCGTACCGGTTCAGCCTCTCGATCTCGGCCAGGATGTCCTCCTCGTACTTGATCGGGCCGCAGGTCGGAAGGCCGTCGGACATGAAGACGATCGTGTCGGCGATCCTGGTGTCCTCGGGCCTTCGACCCGGCCGCGTCATCGCAATGGCCTCCAGGAGCGGCCCCGAGATATTGGTGTTGCCGCTGGGCTTTTGCTTCCGGAACCAGCTCTTTGCCTTCTCGCGATTGGAGGCGGTGGCGGGGAGGAGCTCGTCCGAGAGGGCCAGGAAGGTCGTCTTGTAGATGATCACGTTGAAGGTGGCATCCTCGGCGAGGGAGTCGATCGCCTTGTTGAGCTCGCGCTCGGCGATGTCCCGCTTGATCTCTCCGAGATCGGGAGGAGTGGCCACTCCCGGCACGATCTGCCGGTACTGGACCCCCCGCTCCATGCTCAGGCTGGTGTCGACAACGAAGATGACCCTCTTCGAGTCCAGGTCGAGCCCGAAGTAGCGCCAGTCGGCGCGCGGCCGCGAGCCCACTGCCCGTCGCGACCGGCGGGAGCTCCAGTTTGACCGGACCCCTTGCCACCAGTCCCGCCATCTCGCCGCGGTCGTGCCCAGGTCGGTCCGTCCGGTCAGGTGGACCAGGTGGTCCACGATCTCCCGGGCAGGGACGCCGGTCTCCTTGTCCAGCTGGCTCAGAAGGAGATCGACGGCCGGGGCCGTCTCGACCGCGGCAGCGAGATCATACAGCGCGCGCCGGACGTACGGGTCCGCGTCGTTCACGAGGGAAGAGACCCCGTCGATCCAGGTGGCGTCCGGAACTCGCGTCATGCACCGGAGGGCGGAGATCCTGGGGTCTCGCCCTGCCTCGTGGCCGTCGTCGAGGGTGAGCTCGACGAGGGTTGGCCCGAGGGCAAGGGCGGGTATCCCGGTCACGGCATCCAGGATCCGGGAATGGCAGCTCGCGTCGGCCTTCCCCAGGGCCTCCTTCACAGCCTCGCCGATGCCCTTTGCTGCGAGTTCTTCGTCCGTCTCGCTGCACAGTCGCCGCCCGGCGTCGATGAAGTGCTCCAGTGCCGCCTCACGATCCCCGAGGGCTGCGTTGAGCTCCTTGCTCTGATCCTTGAGCGCCTGGTACTGCTCGGCAATTCTGCTGGGTGGTGAGGCGCTCGTCTCGTTGCCGTAGTACCTCTTGTACACGGCAAAGAGTTTCCGGGACTGGGCGTCGCGGCTCCCGGCCGCCTGCTGCCACTGCTCCTCGAGGATCGAGATGGCCTCGAGGAGCATGGCAAAGGCCTCGGGAGCCTCTCCCGAGCGAGCCAGCTGCTTGGCGAGTCGCTGTTGATCCTCGAGGGAGCCCCCGGTGAGCGTCCGGACCGCATCCTTGTCGAGAGAGGAGGGGCCTTTCGCCCCCGCGTGCGCGCCGGCGAGTGCCAGCAGGATCAGGAAGCAGACCATCGTCACCAAAAGGGACGGCCGGGTCGGGAACTGATTCCGCGCCATGTTCTACCCCTCTCCCACTTCCCCCAGGGCCCGCTCCAGGAGGTCGGCGATACCGAGCCGCGGCGCCCACTCGCGAAGATAGCCGGAGTCCAGGGCCGGACCCTGGACGCGAAGCACTCCCACGACGTCCGCCCACTGTCTGTCCGACACCTCGCCTCCTTGCCGGTACCAGAGGAGCTTGTGGAGGATCACGTCCTCGGGCGCCGAGAAGTTCACCTCGAGCTCCCGTCCCTCGCCGACGAGCGATCCGGGGCGGGCCCGGTCCATCGTGCCGGAGTGGTAGGCCTCGTGCTTCAGGGGAAAGATGTCGACCTTGAGCAGGGTCTCGAGATGGATGATGTTGAAGGACGTGCGCCTACGCAGCGCCTCCCGCAGAGCACTGGCCTCGATGTAGTACTTCCCCTCGAGGGTCTCGACGAGCGGAGTGATGTGCTCGGGAGCGAGGTCGGCCACGATGTCCACGTCGAGGGTGGAGCGTGGCATCCCATGCGCCGAGCTCGCGACCGAGCCCGCGATGTAGTACCGGATTCCGAGGCGACGGAAGGTCTCGACCACGAGAGGGAGCGCCGAGACCAGATCGGACGCGCTCACCCCTCGCTCTCCAGACGCTTCTCGAGCTTCTCCCCGAGCTCCTTCCCGTAGCACAGCGCCGCGAGCTCGATCCTCACCCGGACCTCGCTCCACTCCGGATGGCGGCGGCGGAGCGCGGCGCGCGAGAGATCGAGAACGGTCCGGGAGAGATCGCCCATGATCTCCAGCCTCCGGGACATTCCGGCCTGGCGCAGGAGCTCGATCTGGACCCTCTCCGCTCCGGTCACGATCCCCTCCTCACCCCTTCGGGTTACCCCTTCTTCGGCGGGGTCACATTGTCGAGGTTGATGGAGTAGTGGCAACGCCGGCACTCGACCATCCGTCCCGCCATGAGGCCGGTGGGGTTGAGGTGCAGCGCCTTGCGGTCGGTCTCCCAGCAGCTCGGGCACCAGGGGTCGGGGTCACCCTGGGCCCAGTAGACGCCGGTGTGACGGACGAGAGCGGGAGCCAGTGGATCGGGTGCCGCGGCCTCGACCCTGCGGATGAGCTCGGCCTTCTCCGCCTCGAGAGCCGCCTGCTTCTCGCGGAGCTCGAGCATGCTTTCCCGGGCCTCGGACAGGGAGTCGAGGAGGTCCCGGTCGCCGGTGGTCTTGGCCCGCTCATAGGCCGCCTTGACCCGGTCGAGGATGTGCGAAATGAGCTCGGGCGCTCCGCGGGATTCCGTCATGGCACCTTTCTCAGCTGCTCGTGGGAAGCTCGAGGGCCACGATCTGCTTGCGATCGCGCACGAAGACCCGGTTGCCCACCACGGTGGGTATGGTCCAGGCCACCTTCTCGAGGATCTTGGCCCTGGCGAGGATCTCCATCCCGTCCTCCCCTGGCGCTCCCAGCATGAGCACGCCGTCCTCGTCGAGCATGAGGAGCTTGTCGCCGGCGCGCACGAAGTTGACCTTGGTGTAGCCGCGCTCGCGCCACGTGATCGAGCCGTCCTCGACGCTCACCGCGACCAGGAAGTTCACCGAGCCGTCGCCCGACGTGCCGTAAAGGGTATCGCCGATGCGCACTACATTGGTGTGGCCGAGCTGGAAGCGGCGGGACTCCCAGACCTTCTCGACCTCGGTCTTGCCGTCCTTCCGGGTGAGCTTCAGGACCTCGGAGCCGAGGGATCCGGACCCGAAGTAGAGGAGATGGTCCTTGCCCCAGAGCGGGGTGCAGATGTTGGTCTTCCACTGGTTCTCGTGGGGGTGAGACCAGACCTGGGTTCCGTCCGTGGGCAGGATTCCCACGATCTGGGTGCCCATGAACGCCACCATCTGCTCCTCGCCGTCCACGTCGATGAGAATCGGAGACGAGTAGCTGTTGAGGTAGCTGTGGCTCTTCCAGTTCACCGCGCCGTCCTTGGCCTTCAGGGAGAGGATGGCATTGTTCTCTCCGCCGAGGAGGATGATCACGTTCTCGCCGTGGGCGAGCGGCGAGGCCGCGTAGCCGAAGTTGAGGAAGGTCCCCTCGAACTCCTTCCACAGGTCCTTGGTCCAGAGGGCTTTTCCCGTCGCGGTGTCGAGACAGGAGAGCTTGGCGGTGAAGCCGATGGTGAAGAGGCGGTTGCCGACGATGAGCGGCGTGGCGTTGGGCCCCTTGCCGAAGTTGGTGGTGGCTCCCTCGGGGAGCGGCGCCTCGATCTGGTAGCGCCAGCGCTCCTTGCCCGTCGCGGCATCGAGGGCGATCACGACCTCGTGCTGGTCATCGGCCTCACGGTACTGGGTGTAGACGGTCTTGCCGTCGCAGAGGACGCCCGAGAACCCGTCGCCGATGTCCGCAGTCCAGAGCTTCTTCGGGCCCTCCTCGGGCCAGTTGCTGGACAGGTTCGCCTCGCAGGAGAAGTCGCGGTTCGGGCCGGCCCACTGGTTCCACTGGGCAGAGGCGGGGGAGGCAAGAGCGAGGGCGGCAGCCACGATCAGGCCGGCCTTCAAGGTGCGGGTGAGGGTCATGGACTCGGTCTCCTGGTACGGGGGGGCTCCGGACAGGGAGGGGAGGGTACCAAGTTCGGGGGGGGAGGGGATCCTGCGGGAACGGTTCCGGCTGCGGTTCCGGTGACGGGGACGGAAACGGGGACGGGTCCGGCTACGGTTACGGGTCCGGCTCCGGAAACGGTGACGGCTACGGATCCGGTTGCCGTTCCTCCTACCAGGGAATCGGCATCGGCTCCGTTCCCGCGACCACGGCATACCTCGAGAAGTCCGTCATCCCCCGGAGCTCCCGCAGCACCTCCTCATCCAGCCAGGCCCGGCCGCCGCCTTCCGCGGGGTCCCGGGAGCAGAGGGCCACCGTGGCGTCGGCGAGGATCTCGGCCTTGCGCCAGTCAGAGGGCTCGCCGAGCCCCAGGTTGCGGGTCGCCGCCGATTCGATGAGGGTCACCGGCCACAGCGAGTGGACGGCGACGGGCTCACTCTTCCACTCCTCGGCCAGCGCCACCGTGAGGTACGTCATGCCGAACTTGCTCACCATGTAGGCGCACTTGCCGACCACCATCTCCTTCCTGTCCACGGGCGGCGACATGTTCACGATGTGGCCGAAGCCTCCCGCGCGCATGAAGGGAAGTACGGCCTGCGACAGGAGCAGCGGAGCCCGGAAGTTCACGTCCATCACGAGGTCGAAGCGCTTGGCCGGGGTCTCCTCCACCGGAAACCACCAGGCGGCGCCGGCGTTGTTGACGAGGATGTCGATGCGGGAGAAGCGGTCGGCGGTTGTCTTCACGAGGGTCTCGAGGTCGTCGTCCTTTCTCACGTCGCAGGCGACGGCGAGGGCAGTGGCCCCGGGCGACGCCTTGGTGACCTCCTCTGCCACCGAATGGATGGTGCCGGGGAGCCGTTCGTGGGGGCGGGTCGACTTGGCCGCCAGCACCACGTGGCAGCCCTCCCTTGCCAGGGCCAGCGCACAGGCACGACCGATCCCTCGGCTGCCTCCGGTGACGATGGCCACGCGGCCTTCGAGCGATACGGGCATCGACATCTCCTCGAGGGGTGACGGCTACGGGCACGCCGGATGCGGCTGCTCGGATCCGGCGGCTGCTACTCGTGGCGGAGGGCCACGATGGGATCGAGGTTGGCCGCGCGCACTGCCGGATACAGCCCGAAGACGATCCCCACGGCACCGCTGATGCCGAGGGAAAGGACCACGCTCCAGGGCGTGACCACGGTGGGCATGTCGGCGAAGTTCTCGATGATCCAGGGAATGGCGAAGCCGAGGCCGATGCCGGTGATGCCTCCGGTGAGGGAGAGCACGACCGTCTCCACCAGGAACTGAACCACGATCTGCCGCCTCTTGGCGCCGATGGCCCGCCGGATGCCGATCTCCCGGGTTCTCTCCGTCACCGAGGCCAGCATGATGTTCATGATGCCGATGCCGCCCACGAGAAGGCTGATCCCCGCGATGGATCCGAGGACGATGTTGAACGTCCGCTTGGTGGACTCGGCCTGGCGAAGGAGGGCGAGCGGCACGCTGATCTTGTAGTCCTCCTTGGGATGGAAGTGCTTCAGCATGGCGCCGATCGCCGTCGAGGCGGCCTCGACCTCGTCGATGGACGTGATCTCGACCAGGATCTGGTGGAGCTCCACCAGCTCGCGCAGAAACGATCCCGTCTGCCTCTGGGTGATGATCTCCCCGTACCGCTCGGTGGCCACCGTGATGGGCACGTAGGCATCGACGTCCTGGTCGGGGGTCTGGATGGAGAGCCCCTCGCCCGTCTCGCTCTGGACGATGCCGATCACCTCGTAGTAGCCCTTGTCGATCTTGATGGACTGGCCGATCGTGTGCTCGGTGGCGAGGAGCCTCCTGGCCCCGGTCTCGGTGAGGACGCACACCGCGCTCTTGTCTTCCATGTCGCCGGGAAGCATGGCGCGGCCGGCAGACATCTCACGTTGCACGAGTCGGAACCACTCGGGGGTGGTTCCGACCACCCGGATCTCGGACGTGCGCGATCCGAGCCTGGCATCCATGTTGAAGATCCGGGCCGGAACCGTGGTCACCACCGCGGGGCAGGTCTCGCGGATCCTCTTCTCGTCGGCGCGCAGGAGGCCGTAGACGCTCATGAAGGAGCGCATTCCGCCCGCCTGCTCGTCCGCGCGGGGTTTCGTCGAGGTGAGGATGATGTTGTTGCTGCCGAGCTTCCGGATCTGATCCAGCGCTTCCTTGCTCGCTCCCTCGCCCACGGCGAGCATGGCCACCACGCTGCCCACCCCGAACACCACGCCGAGCATGGTGAGGATGGATCGCAGCTTGTGGAGGAGGATGTTCTTCACCCCCAGCCGGATGTTGCGGATGATGATGGGCCTCTTCATCGGTCTGCGCCCTCGATGCGCTCCACGAGGCCGTCTCGCATGTGGATCTGCCTGCGGGAGTAGGCGGCGACCTCCGCCTCATGGGTCACGATGATGATGGTCTTGCCGGCCTCGTTGAGCTCGACGAGGAGCTCCATGATCTGCTTGCCGGTGGCGGTGTCGAGGTTGCCCGTGGGCTCGTCGGCGAGGAGCACCGCGGGGTCGTTGGCGAGGGCGCGGGCGATGGCCACCCTTTGCTGCTGGCCTCCCGAGAGCTCCATGGGGCGGTGCTGCAGTCGATCGCCGAGACCCATTCTCTCGGCGAGAACGGTGGCGCGCTCCTGGCTCTCCTTGTCCTCCCAGCCCAGGTAGAAGAGGGGGAGCTCGATGTTCTCGCGCACCGTGAGCTGGGGAATGAGATGGAAGCTCTGGAAGATGAAGCCGAGCTTGCGCAGCCGCAGCTCCGAGAGAGAGTCGTCATCGAGGGTCGCCACGTCGACGCCGTCGAGTGTGAAGCGGCCCTCGGTGGGACGGTCGAGGCACCCCAGGAGGTTGAGGAGCGTGCTCTTGCCCGAGCCGCTCGGTCCCATCACCGAGGAGAAGCCGCCGCGAGCGAACGAGAGGGTGACCCCGGCCAGGGCGCGCACTTCCTGGGTGCCCATGACGTAAACCTTGGTCACGTCGTCGAGACGGACGACAACGTCCGTCACGGCGCCGGCTCCGGTCCTGTGCGAGGCAGTGGAGGTGAGGGAATCCACGATTTGCCGTTCATCCCCCGTCCCGGGATCCGCGCTCGCCCGGGCGACGATTCTCGCCCTCGCCGCGTCGCCGGCCACCTTCCTGACGGGGCGGCCCTCCGCCCTCGCCACCTTGGCCGCCCATCTGGCGCATCCGCTCCATGAGCTTCTGCTTGTCCTCGTCGGACATGTTCTCGAACTGCTTGCGCCTCTCCTCGGCGGACATCTTGCTGAAGTCCGGCATCCCCGATCCGCCCTCGGTCTTCACGCGGTCGGCCGGAGGTCCATCCTCACGGCCGCTCAGGTACTCCTCCCGACGTCCCGTTGCCTTCTTCGTGAGCTCGGGAATGTTGAAAGGCGTGTCTCCGAAGGCCAGGGACTCGGTCTCGTCGTCCCGAGAGGACGGGGCCAGCGGTGGTGCCAGGAGCACCTCCTCGCCCACCGTCAGACCGCTCTTGACGTGAACCATGCGGTTGTTGTCGAGGCCGATCTCGATGGTCTTGGCCACCGGACCCTTGGGGCCGTGCAGGTAGACGGTGGGTTGGCCCTTGACCCTGAGCACCGACTGCACGGGCACGTACACGGCGTCGGCGAGCTCGTCGATGAGGATCTCGGCGCGGCAGCTCATGCCAGCCCGCAGGTCCCGGGCGTCCTCCTCGAGGTTGATCTCGGTGGTGTAGACCTTGAGGTCCGGATTGAGCCAGCTCGACTGGGCGTCGGGAAGCAGGCCGATCTTGGCCACCCGGCCCCGGAAGGCGCGATCGGGAACGGCGTCCACCGTGACCCGGACCGGCATGCCCACGGTGACCTTGTCCAGGCTCGACTCGTGGATCTTGATCTCGGCCATCATGGAGTCGGCCGTGGGCAGGTAGAGGAGCTCCTGCCGCTCGTGAACCTCCTGGCCCTCCTCGAGGGGCTGCTCGTTGCCGCGGTAGCCTCCGCGTCCCGTGCTCGCATAGACGACGAGGCCATCGACGGGGCTGGTGATGCGGCAGCTCGTGATCTGCTCCAGCGTCTTCTGGAGCTTGGTCTTCTGGCGCTCGTTTTCCTGCTCCCGTGCCTCGAGCTCGGCCTCGGCCTGGACCACGTCGGCCCGGGCCCGCAGCTGCGCTCGCTCGAGGGCCAGCTGCATCTGCTCGATGTTGCTCTCGAGCTCGTCGATCCGGCGCTTGGCGGTGTACTTCTCGAGGAGGTCGAGCTGCCCGCGGGAGAGCTCGAGGTCGAGCTCGGCTCTTTTCCAGGACAGAGCGTCGGCCTGGAGCTCGTTCTCCGAGATGTACTTCTCGGCCCGGAGGGTCTTCGACCACTCGAGTCGCTCGCGCGCCCTCTCCAGCTCTTCCTCGGCGATGGTGATCCGCGAGCGGGCCTCGTTGAGGAGCTGGGGCAGGTCGCCGTCCTTGTACTTGTGGAGATCCTCCTGGGCGAAACGGTAGTCGAGGGTGGCCTTGGAGACGTCGGCTGCGGTCTGGTTCTTGACCACCTCCAGGTTCTCGCGGGCCCTCACGTAGCTCGACTCGCTGTTGAGCACCGTGATCTGCTGGGCGATCTTCTGCTCCTCGAGCTTGCTCGTGTCGAGGCCGACCAGAAGCTCGCCCTTCTTGACCCTCGAGCCCTCCTCGACCAGGAAGAGGACGGTCGTCCTGCCCTCGACGCTGCTCTTGATCTCGACCTGCTCGCGGTTCTTGATCGTCCCCGACTCGGTGACGCTGATGGTGAGGCGTCCCTTCCGGGCGGAGAACGTCGGCCCCTGGGCGATGTCGGCCTGGCCACCCATCGGGGCCAGCAGGTTGAACATCAAGGCCACCGCGGCCAGGGCGATGACCGCGAGGCCGATCCCGAGGAGACGCTTGATGAGCGTGCCCGGCACCTTGGTGTCAGGGTCGTGGTTGCTGTTCATCGGGTCGATACTCCTTCCAGAGTCCGGTTTCATCCACCTGGAGGACGCCGAGGTCCCTCTGCAGCTCCAGGGCGGAGATCCTGTAGGTCACGAGCGCCGCCGTGCGCGTGTTCTGCGCCGACAGCAGGGCTTCCTGCGCCTCGAGGAGATCCCGGATCTCGGCCCGACCCGCCTCGAGAAGAATGTTCGTGCTCTCGACGCGGCGGTCGGCCAGGCGCTCGGCTTGCTCCTGAATGGTGTACGTCTCGCGGGCCTGGAGGAGGCTCCTCAGCCCGTCCCTCACCGCGGCCTTGATCGAGTCCTCGATGTCCTGGACGTCCCTCGCGGACTGCTCCAGCGCGATGAGGCTGTTGCGGTAGGTGTTTCTCTCCCTGGTTCGCTCCCAGGGAAGATCGATGAGCAAGCTCGCTCCATAAAAACCCCTCTCCGGCCGGAGCTGGGCGTTGGACTGGTCGGCGCTCGATACCGACCTCCTCTCGCCGAAGGTGCCGCTGGCCACGAGATCGACCCCTGCCTGGAGGGCGTCGGCGGCCACGATGACCCCGCGCTGGGCGTCCTCCACCCGCCCGATGGCGGTCCGGAGGTCGAGTCGATTCTCGAGGGCCAGCCCGATGGCCAGCCCGTCCTCCATCTCGAGGGGGCCCGCCTCCTCGGTGCTGGGCTCGACGAGCTCGATGGGGGCGTCGGCGGCCAGCCGCTCCTCCTCCCCCTCGTCGGTTCCCACCAGATCGAGGGCGAGGGCTTCCAGTCGCTCCAGCTCGGCCCGATCGAGCTCGATCCAGGCGTCGACGGGAAGACCCAGGGTGAGCTTGAAGCTGTCGAGGCGCCGATCGTAGAGCTCGCGCGCCGCGATCCATCGATCCCGTGCCCGGAGCTCATCCTGCTTGGCCTGGTCGACCTGCACCTCGGGGAGGCGTCCCGCGTCACCGAGGCGTCGAGATCTCCGCGTGAGCACGATGAGGCGACGGTAGTTCTCCTCGGCGTTGATCACCGAGTCGATCTGCTGGAGCACGCCGAGGTAGTCCGTGGCCACCTGGACGGCAAAGATCCTCTTGAACCTCTCGAAGGTGTGGATCGCGTAGACCACGTTGCGCTCGGCCTGGGTCATGGGCTCGGTCACGATCTCACGGCCCGCCCCGCGGAGAAGGGGCAGGGAGATGGTGGTGTCGGAGAGGATTCCCAGGGCTTCCGAATGATCTCCCTTGAGCAGGTTGACGAGATCCAGGGCGAGGAGCGTCGTGATCTCGAGACCGGACTCGAACTTCTTGCTCACGCTGGCGGTGCCCGTCTGGTCGAGAGCGTCGATCTTGGGATCGCTTCCGAGGTCGCTGGACAGCATGCTGTCGAGAAGACCCGTGAACGTGCTCCGGAACTGATCGCGCTCCAGATCCAGCGCCAGCGCCGACTGGAAGACGGACTCTTTCCTGTCCTGGTAGGTCCGGCTGTTCCGGGCGCCGACCTGGAGGGCCTCGTCGAGCGACATCCGGAAGGGCTCCTCTCCCATCGGAGGAACCTCGGGGAGGACGGGGTCCTCCCGCTCCTCGGGCCACTTCTCGGGCGTCTCGAGCTGGTCGGTGCCGAGGGAGGCCGGGCTCGAGTAGGCCAGATCCTGGCCCAGGAGGAGCCTCCTCCTCAGGGTGTCCGCCGGGGGCTCGATGGTGAAGGGCTCGGTGCGACCCAGGGCCTCTTCCTGCTTCCGGGCGATGATGTCGGCCGCGACCTCATCGGCTTGCTCACGGTACTCGGCGGGTGAGAGGCACCCGGCCAGCAGGAGCAGGCAGCCCACGGTCACGGCGGATCGGCTTGGGGTCATGGGGACGGAATACCTCGGTTTTCGGGGCTCGTGGCACAGGAATACCACGGCAGGGCCCTCGGGGTCGCCCTGAACCATCAGGAGGGCCTTGCGGCGACGGATCTTGCAATCCTCTCAGAAGAGGAGACGATCGAGAGGGAGTCCGATCCCGTCACGGGGGAGGGGATCGGCCCGGTCCCGAAATGGTGCAAGAGAACCCCCGCAGGTCGCCTCCAGTGGGGGCGGAAAGACGGTCCCGGAGGGCAAGAGTGGAATCAAAAGGTCTGATTGCCGATCGGGAGCTGGCTTCGCGAGCCGTCTCGGGAGACGGGACGGCCTTCGAAGAGATCGTACGGAGTCACGAGACCTTGCTGCGGCGCGTCCTCCTCGGCCTGGTGGCGGATCGTCACCTGGTGGAGGATCTCCTCCAGGAGGTTTTTCTCATCGCCTACCGGCGCCTGTCCTCTTATCGCGGCGAGGGGCCCCTCCGGACCTGGCTCACCCGGATCGCGGTGCGGGAGGCGATCGGAAAGCGGGTCAGATGGCTCGGATTCTGGCGGAGATGTGCGCCTCTCGAGGAGGCCCGACTGTCCACTGGCGATGGCCGGGTGGAAAGCCGGGCCGAGCAGAGAGAAGAGCTCGAGGGGCTTCTTGGGATTCTCGGTCGACTCCCGGCACGGGAGAAGGCGGCCATCATCCTCCACACGGTGGAGGGCATGAGCCACGGGGAGATCGGCGAGATCATGGGCTGCCCCTCGGGAACGGTGGGTTCCCTGATCTCGAGAGGTCGCGTCCGGCTCGGCGAGGCCATGGGCCGGAGACGACGGGGAAACGTCCCGGGCCCGGTCACGGGCCGTAACAGGGACGAGGTCGTGCCGGCCGCTCTGGCGGCCGGTGAAAGGAGGAGCTGAATGGATGGCGAACGACCTGTCGCGGAGTTCGAGCGACGCCTCCTCGAGGCATTGAACGGTGCTTCCGAGCAAGCCGACTCCGGCCTGTCTTCGCGGCTTGCCGCGGCCATCGGAGGAAGGTCGCCTCGTGATCTCGAGCGTGTGGAGACGATCTCCATGGTGCGCCGCGCTTCGCTCACGCTGATGGCCTTGCTGACGGTTCTGGTCCCGGTTGCGGTGTCGGTGCGCACGGGGGGGGCGGCCATCGTCGATCCTCCCCTGACCGCGACCGCCGATGAGGAGCTCCTGGCCTTCGGCTACTCGAGCGAGGAGTCGGTTCTCCTGACGATCCTTGGTGCGGAGGTGGAGCCATGAAGCTGAGATTCTGGATGGTGTTGTTGCTGGCTCTGGTGTTCGCCACCGGTTTCACCCTGGGAGTGATCGCGGGGGGGACGGTCGAGGGCAAGGTCGGCATCGATTCCGACGGCGGGGACGGCTCCGGTCGCCCCGGCTCGCGTTCCGACGACGGTGGCTCGTCGCGCCACCTGGGTCCGTATCTCGCCTCCATCGAGGAATTCGAGGAAGCGCTGGCGCTCGACGCGCAGCAGCAGGATCGGATGCAGGCGCTCGTCGACGAGACGACGGCCGAAGTGGCCCGAAGAGAGCGCGACATCGCGGAGTTTCTCCTTTCCCGGAGAAGCGGGGTGGAGGAGATCCTCACCCTCGAGCAGAAGGATTCCTTCCAGAAGCTCATCGACGAGAAGTGGAAGGTCTGGCGCCAGGAAAGGGTGCGGGAGTCCGTGGAGTGGTTCGAGAGGCGAGACGTGGATCCCGACACTCTCGAGCGTGTTCGCCAGATCCTCACCACCCACGAGGACGAGAAGGGAGCCTGGTTCCGCGGCCTCCGGCTGAGCGGCGAGTGGCCCTCCCGGGAGGAGATGGAGATCCGGATGCAGGAGTGGAGCGACCGACGTCACGAGCTCCTGAGCTCCGTGGTCGGCGAGAAGCTGGCCTCCGAGCTGCGCGACCGCGGTCGTCGTCACAAGGACCGTCGACCGGACGCTCACCGCGGCAAGGGCTGCTGAGAAAAGGAACGATCATGTCCAAGAACTTCTCTCTTCTTCTCGGTCTGGCCTCGACAGCGCTGGTGCTGGCCGCCCTCTTCGTGGCGGTGACCGTCCTCGACACCCGGATGGAAGGTGACCGTCTCGAGGTCATCGCCCGGCTGCGGACGCTCGAGGAGCGATTGGGACGGATCGAGCAGACGACACGGGACGTCCGGCAGGAGGTGGCGCGACGTCCCCTCGAGAGCATGCGAGAGCTCGCGTCGTCGCCTGTTTCCGCACCGCGAGAAGCGGAGAGCCCCGATGTCGAGGGCTGGATGCGGAACGTCGAGGAGAAGCTCGACGAGTTTGCCTCGATCCCGGCGACCCGAACCGACGATCCCGCCGTTCCCCGCCGCGATCGTATTCGCGAGGTCGTCGAGGAGGTGAGGGAGGCCGAGCGTGTGCAGGAAGAAGAAGAGAGGAACGAGCGCGAGCGGGCGCTGGTCGCGGCCCGAGTCGAGGGGTTGCGCGAATCGTTGGCACTCTCTGACGTGCAGGTCGACGACATGACCCGGATCCTTGTCGACGAATCGGTCAAGAGGCGCACCCTGTTCGCCGATGCGCGACAGGGAGGCTTCGGTGGGTTCACCCAGGCGGGCATGTCCGGATTCGAGCAGATCCGGAAGGAAACCAGCGACGCTCTTTCCGAGGTGCTCCAGCCCTGGCAGCTCGAGAAGTACCAGGAGGCCGAGCGGGGGCCGGGGCGGCGGAGGGGCGGGGATCGCGGGGGAGATCGGGGTCGGGAGAGCCGTCAGGGGTCCTGACCCGGTCCGGGAAAACCCTGTTGCGGGGTCCGAAACTTCCGGCTTGCCCTTTCTCCTCCCAGCGAATACAGTCGGTTTCCATCTGTCGATGGATCGCGCTTCGAACGGGAGATTCAGGCGCCAGGAGCCTGCCCAACCCCCGAGAGGGGGCGGAGCCACTCAAAGGGGGTATGCCGCGGTCAGGGTCCCTTCGCACGGGCCGATTTCCAGCGCTCGCCGGGCCATGGCGGGCCGAGTCGGGCCCGGCTACGAGACCCTGACGGGGGATTATTGCTGAAGTTCTTTCCCCCCAAGACGATAAGAGAGAAATGGAAGGGGCCACATCTGTTCAAGGGCCACCCTCCGTTCCCCTCACGGCTTCCTTGCGCACCCTCTCCAGGAAAGGAGATCGAGTGAGGCGGACGACATCTGGGTGCCCGGCACTGCTGGCGGCGCTGGCTGCTGCCGTCCTGAGCGTGGCCCTTGCCGGCTCTGTCTCGGCCAAGACCAGGGGCGTCACCTCGGGAGACCTGCTCGGATTCCTCGAATCCCTGGGGGGCAAGGTCCTGAAGGGTTCCTGGGACCGGATCCGCTTCTTCCTCACGACCCCCGAACCTTCCTCCCCGGGTGCGGGGGGGGGGCAGGCGCAGGCGCTTCTCGGGAGCCAGTCGCTCACCTTCGTCGAGAACCGAGGTCAGTGGCCCGGTCCCTCGCGATTCGTGGCGAGACAGGGCGCGCAGTCGATCCATCTCGACGCCGACGGCATCCATCTCCAGATTCAAGACACCACGCCGAGCGGAGGAAGGAACGCCTTCAACCTCGGCCTCACTTTTTGCGGATCGAGACCCGACGTGGAGCCGAAGGGGGAAAGCCTTGCCTCGGCCCGGTACCACTTCTTCCGCGGAAAGATGAGTGAGTGGCGGAGTGACGTGGGCGGCTTCTCGCGCGTCCGTTACGACGGACTGTATCCCGGCGTCGACCTCGTCGTACGCGGGAAGGAAGGCCATCCCGAGTACGATCTCCACGTATCGCCGGGAGCCGATCTCCGCGCCGTCTCGATCCGGTGCGAGGGCGCGCAGGGCCTTTCCCTCGGAGAGTCCGGCGAGCTTCTCACCGCGACTCCCATCGGTGTCCTGCGTCAGGAGCGTCCTCACACATGGGTGGTGGAGAGCGACGGAACCACGCGGGCCGTCGAGTGTGACTTCGTTCTACTCGGCCCCGATCGCTACGGCTTCCGGGTCCCCGATCGGGAGAGCGATCTGCCTCTCGTCATCGATCCCGGGCTCGTCTGGTCCACGCTTCTCGGCGGTTCCAATGACGAGTATGCCTACGATCTGTTGCTGCTCCCGTCGGGTGCGGTGCTCGTCCTGGGAGAGACCGATTCGTTCGACTTTCCCACCACTCCCGGAGTCCTCGAGGAGCAGCCCATCGGGCAGTCCGACCTCTTCCTGTCGTGCTTCTCCGCTGACGGGTCGCGACTCCTCTTCTCCACTTTTCTCGGAGGCAGCCGGCGTGATTCGCCTCGCTCGATGGTCTTTGACCCGTCGGGAAACCTCCTCATCGTGGGAGAGACGAACTCCGACAACTTCCCGGTGACCGCGGGAGCGTACTCGTCGTCCCGGCAGGGAGGCTCAGATCTCTTCCTCGTGCGGATGACCGCCGACGGCAGCTCGATCCTGCAGGCGACTTACTTCGGCGGGACGGGCGATGATCACGTCACCGCGCTCGCTGCTGCTGCCGACGGAGACGTGGTGGTGGCGGGTGAGACCTTCTCGCAGGACTTCCCGACCACGGCGGGTGCCTATCAGACCACGTCCGCCGGCGCCGGAGATGCCTTCGCGTCCCGGCTGAACCTGCAGGGCGGAGGGGCCTCGGACCTCGAGCTCTCGACCTATCTCGGGGGATCTCTGCACGACATGGCGTCGGGGGTCGTGATCGATGGCAACGGGCGGATCATCCTCGGTGGCACCACCCATTCCGGCGACTTTCCGACCACCGTCGGTGCCTACTCGACGAGCTATCTCGGCAAGGGCGACGGCTTCCTGACCGTACTCACGGGCAACGGCGCCGGGGTTGCCTACTCGACGTTCCTGGGGAGCATCGGAAACGACTCGCTGGACGCCGTGGCTCTCCATCCTGCGGGGGACGTCCTCCTGGCTGGATCGACCTGGGGGGCGGGGTTCCCGGTCTCGGCCAAGGCCTATCGCACCTCGATCGATGGGAGCAGCGACATCTTCGTGGCCCGCCTGTCTCCCGAGGGTCTTGGCACGACGGATCTCGACTGGGCCACCTTCCTGGGCGGCCGCAACATCGAGTACGTGTACGGGATTGCCGTCGACAGCCGTGGACAGACCACCCTGGTGGGACAGACCCGCTCCGACGATTTCCCGACCACCGGAGACGCCACCGAGCCGGCGGCGGGGAGCGACTGGAACGGGTTCGTGTGCCGCCTGTCCGACGACGGCGTCGATCTCCTCCACTCGTCGTTCGTGGGCAGCGATGGCTGGGACGTCACGTGTGCCGTCGAGCTCGAGTCCCTCGAGGGAGTGGTGATGGCGGGCGAGACGACCCCCTCGCCCAACTTCGAGACCACGCCGGGGGCTTACTCGCTGTTCCGGGTGGGTGGAGTCTACGAGCTCTACGTGCGCCGACTGGTCATCCTCCAGGATGTTGGCCTCGAGCTCGTGCCCATGGGTTCGACCTTCGTATCGCCCGGCGACTTCGTCCGGTTCACCATCCGGGCCGAGAACTATTCCACTCGCACGGTGCCGGTGAACGCGGTTCTCGAGCTCTACGAGCCCGATGGGTACCCGAGCCTGAACAATCCCATTCTCGGCCCCAAGGCCAAGAATCTCCCCCCCGGGGTTCGAGCCAATCGCGTGGGTCGCTACCGGGTGCCGCAAGGAACCGCGCCCGGGGTCTACACCATTCGCGGACTCCTCATGGAGGGGTCGGACCTCCTCACCGTGGCCAGCATCGTGTTCGAAGTGGAGTGACTGCATGAGACTTGCTTCCTCCGGCGGCATCCTCGCCGCCCTCTGCCTGATCCTTCTCACGGGAGCGCTGGCCAGGGCCGCAGAACCGGTCTCCCGGGGAAGTGGGCCCCCGAACATCCTGTTCATCCTGTCCGATGACCAGCGCTGGGATACCGCGGGGTTCACGGGCAATACCGTGATCCAGACTCCGAACCTGGACCGCATTGCCAGCGAAGGGGCGAAACTTTCCCAGTACTACTGCGTGGCGCCGCTCTGCTGTCCCAGCCGAGCCACCGTCCTCTCGGGTTTGTATCCCCATCAGGCCGGTAACCAGATCCTCCAGAACAATCTGTGGACCGACTTCAGCGAGGCGACTCCCACCGTGGCCAGTTACCTCAATGATGCGGGTTACGTCACCTGCTTCGTGGGAAAGGCGCACCTGAGCGGAGATCCTCGCTCGTGGGGATTCCAGACCGTACCGGTCTGGCTCCGGCGTGCGGCCAGCGACTACGAGGAACCGCGACTCATCACCGCCGGCCGTGAGCGCCGGTTCCGCGGGCAGAACATCACCACCGTCTTCGCGCGGGCGGCGGCCGACTTCATCAGCAACCAGGCGGCGGGGACCAAGCCCTGGTTTCTCTACGTCTCCACCACGTCTCCGCACGGCCCCGACTGTCCGAGCTGCCAGGCAGCGTTCCCCTACAACATGCAGGACATCGAGAACAATCCGCCTCCCGGGGTTCCTCCCGGTCGTCTCGGACTCTTCAACTGGGCCGACTACTACTCGAAGATCGCCCACCTCGACAACGAGGTCGGCATGCTGCTCGACGCCCTCGACGAGTCGGGCCAGGCGACGAACACGTACGTGTTCTTCACCAGCGACAATGGCCTGACCAGCACCGAGCTCGAGCAGCCGGGCAAGGGGACCTGGTACGACGAGTCGGCGCGTGTGCTCGCCTGCGGACGTGGTCCTGGCATCGCACCGGGGACGGACGTGACCACTCCCATGGTCAGCGTCGACTGGCTTCCGACCTTCCTCGAGATCGCAGGCATTCCCGTTCCTCCCGCGCTCGAGGGAAAGAGCATGATACCGGCGCTTCAGGGGGGCACTCCCCTCCGCGCGACGGCGTATGGCGAGGTGAGCGCCAATAGCTTCCCCCACTGGCAGATGGTCCGGAGCTACACGGGGGTCAGTGCCGGCTACAAGTACGTCTACTCGGTCGCCCTCGACGAGGAGCACCTCTATCACCTCGACGCCGATCCCTTCGAGGAGACCGACATCATCGGGAGCGCGCCGCAGGCTGTTCTCGACGAGCTGAGGCAGATGCACCAGAGCTGGCTCGCCGCGACCCCGTGAGCCCGCGCACCTGACCTTCCCGATTCGAACGCTTTGGGGCAGATGCGGCCCCGCCTTCACGCCTGCACCAACCGCCTCCCGGGAGCGGCCCTTCCCGGTGCGTCGCAATTGCCCCTCGGAAAAGGCCTTGCGCTCCCTGCCTCGATTTCTCTCCCCTGGCCTCGGCTTTGGCACGGGCCTTGTGTCTGTCTCCAGCGAAAGGGCCGGACAGAGGAACGAGGGAGCAACGACATGGAATGCGCGAGGACCGAGCGCGCGGCTCCGCCGACGAGGGTCGGGATCGACGAGGAGGCGCAGACCTCGTGCGCGGCCGGGTCGCGAGGCGTGCCCGTCCCGCCGAGGATTCCCGGGCTGGCGATGGTCAGGCACCTGGCGTCGGGGGGCGAGGGAGAGGTGTGGATGGCCCATGACGAGGTGGGCCTGCTCGCGGCCAAGGTCGTCCACGGGGATCGGACCGGGGTCGACTGGAGCATCCTGGGTGCCTATCGAGCCGCGGCCTCCCAGTCCGGCTCCGGGCTCTATCCCGTGCAACTCGTCGGGCGCACCTTCGGCGGCCGATTGTTTGCCGTCATGCCGCTGGCCGATCCCCTCGATGATCGGGCAGGGGGGACCGACGACTACCAGCCCTGCACTCTCGCGGGGTACGTCAAGGCACAGGGCTTCCTCACCGCCGAGGAGTGTCTCGATCTCGGGCTCCGGATCCTGGGGGCGATCGGTGTCCTGCACCGGAGAGGCCTTCTCCATCGCGACGTCAAGCCGGCCAACATTCTCCGCCATCAGGGTGAGTGGTACCTCGCCGATCCGGGCCTGCTCTGCCGCGAGGACGATCCGGCTCTGGAGCACCTGGCGGGGACGCCGCGCTACATTCCTCCCGAGCGCGGACCCGCCGATCGAGGCGGTGACCTGTATGCCCTGGGTCGCACCCTCCTCGACTGCTTGCCCGAGCGCATGCAAGGCGAGGATCTTCGGCTTGCCGTGCGGCTCCGGGCGGTTCTCCTCGGAGCCACCGCCGCGCGGCCGGGTCGTCGCTACGGCTCCGTGGGAGAGATGGAGGAGGCCCTGCTCCGCGTGGCGCGGAGGGGAACCTGCCCGGGAATCCCGCTGGCCGGGAGATGTCTGCCGAGCCCCCGTCCTGGCCAGGAACTTGTGAGCGCGTGCGGGGCTGCTAGGCTGGCCGCGGAAATCGTGACCCGACCCCTACCCCCCGGTCCGGAGGCTCATGATGGAGTTGCTCGACGCGCTCGTCCGGAGGCGCTCGGTGAAGCATTTCGACCCCGAGCACACGATGACCGATGACGAGGTCCGCAACCTTCTTCGCTACACCGTCCTGGCGCCCACCTCGTTCAACATCCAGAACCGACACTTCGTGTGCGTTCGCGATCGGGCGGTGAAGCAGGAGCTGCAGAAGGCGGCCTTCAACCAGCGGCAGGTCGGTGACTGCTCTCTGGTGGTGGCCATCACCGGGAACGACCACGCTCACCGCGCCACCCATCGCTACCTCCGCCATGCACCCGATGAAGTCCGGAATGCGCTGGAGCCCATGATCCTGTCGGCCTACGACGACGATGCCGACGCCCTTGCCGCCGAGACCTGCCGGTCGGCCGGGCTGGCGGCCATGGTGCTCATGCTGGTGGCTCTCGATATGGGCTATGACACCTGCCCCATGATCGGGTTCGATCCGAAGGGTGTGTCCACGGTTCTCGGGCTTCCCCCGCATTGCGCTCCCCAGCTTCTCGTCACCGTGGGCAAGGCCCTCGAGCCGGCCCATCCGCGGCTGGGACTCCTTTCCCTCGACGAGACGGTCTCCCTCGACCGCTTCGGGAATCACGGGTTCGAGGGAGAGGTGGATCTCTAGCCTGGCCGAGCGATCCGTGGGCAGAAGGGCTGCTCAGGCGGGTAGCCCCTTGTGAATCGGCCGGGCTGAGGAGCCTGCGCCACGGAGAGCTTGCTGCCTGTTGCGCCTGTGGTAGGCTCCAGAGCCATTCGGGTCCCTTCCTGGAGCCTCTCCACGTGAGCGAAACCAAGATCAGCTGCCGGCTCTCGCGAAAGGAAGTCATCGATACCTACTTCCTCGAGCACCGGGCCAAGCTCCTCGACATCGCCGCCTTTCTCGACCGCGTCGACCGGGCGGCCGCCTCGGCCACGGACGTCGACGACTTCCGGCTGGTCGCCTACAGCAGGGCTCTGGCCGTTCTCGGCTCTCCGGGGCCGGGAAGGGTGCGTCGCATGCAGGAGATCCTGAGCGACGCCACCACGGTGATTCCCGAGTCGGCGGCCGGCCTCAAGGGGGCCTTCGGCGCCCCACCGGAGCCGGAATCGTGAGGTACATCGATCCCCACGTCCACATGATCTCCCGGACCACCGACGACTACGAGCGGATGGCCATTGCCGGCTGCGTGGCCATCACCGAGCCGGCTTTCTGGGCGGGCTACGATCGGGCCTCGGCCCAGGGCTTCTACGACTACTTCCGCCTCCTCACCGCTGTCGAGCCGCTGCGCGCGGCCCGGTACGGGATCCGGCATTTCACCTGGCTCTGCATCAACCCCAAGGAGGCCGACGACCCCGGGTTCGCTCGCGAGGTCATCGATCTCATCCCGGGGTTTCTCGATGGAAAGAACGTGCTCGGAATCGGCGAGGTCGGCCTCAACAAGAACACCCGCAACGAGCTGACCATCCTGGAGGAGCAGCTCGAGCTCGCCGCGCGCCTCGACCAGCTCGTCCTCGTCCACACGCCCCATCTCGAGGACAAGCTCAAGGGTACGCGACTCATCCTGGACGCCATCACCAACCAGGGAAGGCTCGACCCGGGGCGTGTGCTCATCGACCACGTCGAGGAGCACACCGTCGAGATGGTCCTGGACCGCGGCTTCTGGGCGGGCATGACCCTGTACCCCGATACCAAGTGCACGCCGCAGCGCGCCGCCGACATCGTGGAGATGTACGGCAACGAGCGGATCTGGATCAACTCCGCCGGTGATTGGGGTCCGAGCGATCCCCTGGCAGTGCCCAGGGCGCGGCTCGAGATGGAGAGACGGGGCCATCCCCGGGAGTCGGTGGAGAAGATCTCCTACGGCAACCCGGTGACGTTTCTCTCCCAGAGCCCGAAGTTCGACCTGACATGACACGCTGCATCCCGGCCAGCGGAATCAACCTCTTCCAGCTCATCTATGTCCTGATCCGTGAGGCCGAGGAGAAGACGGGTCTTCCCGCACTCGATCTCTCTCTCGGGAACCCGGATACCGTGCCCCCGCGCGAGGTCCTGGAGCTCCAGGCACGCCACGCCGCCGACCCGGCTCTCATCCTCCATACCTATGCCGAGGACAACGACATCGGCGGCTTCGCGGAGCCCATGATCGAGCTGCACACCGGGGTTCGTCCCGGAGACCATGCGCATCTCGATTGTGTGCCCATCCCGGGGATCAAGACGGCGGGTGCGCTGATTCCGCTCGCCTGCGGTCTCCACCTTCCCGATGGGAAACGTCGTGCGGACTTCCGTGTGGCCTCGAACCTTCCCGCCTATGACGTCATCGGGACCTGGACCACGTCGTTTCTGGCCGCGGAGAGAATCGTGTGGCCTCTCTTGCCCTCGTCCGGCATGCGTCTCGAAGTGAAAGAGCTCGAGCGGGCGCTGAACGAAAAGGGCGAGGAGCGGGTGGATCTCGTGTACGTGATCCGGCCCGGCAACCCGGCGGCGGTGGGAGCCACGGCCTCGGAATGGAAGGAGCTCATCGAGCACTGCCTCGAGCGGGGGACGAGGCTCGTCAACGATGCCGCCTATGTCGGACTCGCGGGCGAGCAACACGTCGCGCTGGCCCGGGTGGCCTGCGAGTACCCCGACCTCGAGTGGATCGAGATGGTCTCGGTGAGCAAGTCCTTCAGCGACCCCGGGGCGCGCCTGGGAGCGCTGGTGGGGTCACGGGACTTCGTCGAGGATTTCCGCCTCGTCAAGGGCAACACCGAGTCGGGGCCGGTGCCGTACGTCATGAGGGCCTACGCGGACTTCCTGAGGAATGGAGATTCCGCGCGGCGCGCCCTCGACGAGAGGAGGGAGCTCTACGACCGGCGCCTCGCGTACGTGGTCGAGAAGCTCAACCTCGCCGGTCTTCGGCCTGCTTGCCCGACGGATGCGGGCTTCTTCACCCTCTGGGAGGTCCCGCGTCGGGTGCTCGGGGTCTCGCTCGCCGACGATCCGAGGACCCGCGATCTTCCTCCCCACGAGGCCTTCAACCGGCTCGTCATCTCCGAGACCGGGATCGTGGGGGTCCACTTCCAGGGGCCGACCGGGAAGGGGGGTGCCACGCCCCTCATCCGCTACGGCGTGTGCACCGACGTGCTGGCTCCGGAGTTCCAGGAGAGGTTCGAGCGGGGGCTGCAGAGGCTCCAGCCCGAATACTGAACGAGGCGCAATGGCCAAGCGTGACGAGGAAGCCATCCGTCGCAACGAGCTGCGGCTGCGGGGCATTCTCGAGAACTCCCGTGACTGGATCTGGGAGATGAACCTCGAGGGTTGGCACACCTACAGCAACCATCAGATCGAGGCCATCCTGGGGTTCACGCGGGAGGAGTTCCAGGAAATCGATTTCTTCGGGCTCCTTCACCCCGAGGATGCTCCCGGCGTGAAGGAGAGACTGGCCCTGCTGATCGAGGGCAAGCGGGGCTGGGTGTCCTGGGTCGTCCGCTGTCGTCACAAGGACGGGAGCTACCGCTATCTCGAGAGCAGCGCCTCGCCGGTACTGGATCCGCGGGGCGAGTTGATCGGGTTTCAGGGCGTCGACCGGGACATCACCGAGCGACGCAATGCCGAGGAACGATGGCGGCGATCGGAGAAGCTGGAGGCGATCGGTCAGCTGGCGGGCGGTATCGCCCACGACTTCAACAACCTCCTCACGGTGATTCTCGCCAATTCTGCGCTCCTGAAGGAGAAGCTCGCTCCCCTGCCCGTCGAGCCCGAGGTCCACGACCGCGTGCAGGAGATCGAGCTGGCGGGAGAGCGTGCCACCCAGTTGACGCGACAGCTTCTCGCCTTTGGCCGGAGGGCGGTGGTCAAGAGCCAGCCCCTGGATTTCAACGGGGTGGTGGAGAATCTGCAGCGGATCCTTCTGCGTCTGATCGGAGAGCACATCGCTCTGGAGGTTTGCCTGGCGCATGCGGACCTCATCGTGGATGCCGCCGTGAGCCAGATGGAGCAGCTCATCATGAACCTTGCCCTCAACGCGAGGGATGCCATGCCCTCGGGAGGGCGAATGGCCATCACGACGACGGCGGTCGTCCTGGACCAGGAAGAAACCGCCTCCATCGGTCTCTCGCCCGGCCCCTACATCTGCCTCACGGTGGCCGACACGGGCAAGGGAATGGACCAGGAGATACGATCTCGGATCTTCGAACCCTTCTTCACCACCAAGCGCATGGGCGAGGGGACGGGGCTTGGCCTGTCGACATCTTTCGGGATCGTGAGGCAAGCCGGGGGACAGATCGTCGTCGAGAGTCGGGAAGGTGAGGGATCCACCTTCAAGGTGTACCTGCCGCGAATCGAGGGGATGCCTGCCCCCGCGCCGGGCGAATCGGAACCGGGGACCACCCATGCCCGAGAGGTCGTGGTCCTCGTGTGCGAGGACGACGAGGCGGTGCGATCGGTGATGGCCAGTGCCCTCTCTTCGGCCGGCTATTCGGTCCTCGTGGCGGCCACGCCCGATCGTGCCCTCGAGCTCCATGAGCAGTCCCGCGAACCCATCGAGCTGGTCGTGACCGATGTGGTCATGCCCGGCATGAGTGGGCTCGAGCTCGGGCGAAGGCTCGCCCGGAGGAGTCCCGGAATCAAGGTGCTCCTGGTGTCCGGGTATCCTCAGGAAGTCCTCGAGCGGCAAGGCGCGATGGAGGGAGATTTCGAGCTCCTGGAGAAACCGTTCCGGCCCCAGGATCTGCTGGCTCGGGTCCAGGGCCTCATCTCTCGCGGACGCGCGTAGCCTCGTCGAGCCGTCTCCGGGCCGTCAAGTCCAGGGCCGTGAGACGCCATTCCCCTTCGCGGGGCTCGATGGCCAGCCACCCCGTGAGCTCGTTCGTTCGCGTATGGACGTGACCCCAGTGCTCGATGCGCGCCTCGATGGCCCAGCTGCAAAGGAGACCGAATCCGCCTCCGGGGAGGGGCTGGATCGGGTCCTTTCCGCCCGCGGTGGTCCACAGGTTCAGGCTCGAGGCGTCGATCCTCGTCGAGGGCGCGTCCTCGCGCTCCCGGCTCCGTTGCAGGTCGAGGAAGAGATCGCGCAGGAGGCCGCCGGAGGCCCCCTCGCCGAGAGCGTCGAGGAGCTCCTCGGCGCCCGAGCTCTCCAGAGAGGCATACATGCGCTGGAGCAGCACGCGGGCGATCCGGGTGGCGTCGTCCTTCGAGGGGCGGGCAAGGGAGGGCGAGACGCGGCCGGCCATCACCGTGGCCAGGAGTCCCGAAGCCACCAGCGTCGCGGCGGCGACGATGCGGATCCTCCCCGGAATCCTGCTCACGCAAGAAAGGGCGACCGAGAGCCCGAGAGCGGTCACCAGGAAAAAGGGTGACGGCGATTCTCGATGTGAGGAGAGCGGATGCAGGGGAGGGGGGGATGGCCCGGGGATGGGGTCGACGCTCCGCTCCCAGAGACAGGAGGGCCGGGCGCGCGAGAGCGACATCGACTCGGTGGCGGTGTCCGCGAGCACCGTTGCTCGCACCCGTGCATTCCCCGGCGGAAAGAGATCCCACGTCAGCTTCACGGATCGAGGATCGGCCGGGACCGGATAGGTGAGGATCGCCCCCACCCGTGCTCCGGGAGCGGGCAGGCGCGAGGGGCTGCTCTTTTCCGAGAGATCGCGCGTCGCCACCCCGTGGATCTCGACATCCACTCGTTGTGGGGTGCGCGCGTCGCCGTCGATGCGCACGGGATTGCGCGAGGCGAGGAAGGCTCCGATCGTCGCTCTCGCCGCCTCCTGCTCCGCCAGGTCGAGAACCAGTGGGTCCTGTCGCTCGACGGCCTGAAAAGCCTCGAGCACGTGGAGCGGGATCAGGACCTCGTGCCGGACCTCGAGAGGCGTCACGTAGAGAAAGGAGTAGACGATGTCGTGGCTGGAGAGGCCGAGATCGTCCTCGACCGGATCCTCCTCGTCTTCGCCCCGACCGAAGCGGAAGGTGTGCGAGACTCCGGTGGGAAGCGACACCGGAGTCTTCGGCTCCCGCCCTTGTCGGGCGATCCGTAGCTCCACGACCCTGGGGATGGCCGAGCCTCCCGGCAGGCACTGGAACGTCAGGTGAGTGAGGGGGGGCTCCACGCGTGCACTCAGTGCGTAGTGGACGGAGTGATCCATGAGATCGGTGAGGAGGACGCCGTTTCTCTCCAGCTCGGGCATCCGGAAGCCGGTGATGGCGAGATCGAGGCGCCGTCCCGCGGCATCGAGAAAGAGAAGGTCGGCCACGAGGTTGCTGCGATGGCGGGCGGCGGCCGTTTCCAGAGCCTCCCGGGAGAGGCGACCCGTCGCGTCCGGGGTGAGCCCGTGAAAGAGATAGAGATCCTCGAGAAGCACCTCGGCGTTCCCGGTCAGGCGGTCCTCCTCGACCCGGAGGTCGAGCCAGACCAGGCTCAGGGGGTGGGCAAGAAGGGGAGCCACGAGGCCGAGAGCGACCAGCCAGGCCAGCACGCCCCTTCCCAGGGCATTCACCGGACGTGGAAGAGCATGGTCTCGGGAGGAGACTGCTTCTCGATATCCGGCCCCTCGATGGCAAGCAGCAGCGCCTCGTCGCCCTTCTTCTCGAACTGACACACTTCGATGGAATGGAGCCCCTTCTCGAGAGCGATGAAACCTCTCTTCTCCGAGGCGCCGTGGAGCCCGTCGTTGTCGATGACGAGCTGGCCTCCGATGAGGAGACGGCTTCCGTCATCCGACGAGAGAGAGAACGCGTAGATGCCGCGGCGCGGGATCTCGATGTAGCCCCGGAAGCGCAGGGCGAAGTCGTCGTCGCGCGTTCTCGGGGAGAGATCCACTGCGCTGGCGGTGCCACTCTTCACGGGCTCCAGGACGTCGAAATCGGGCAACTTGTCCCACCCTTCCCCTTCGTAGGCGTCGAAGCGCAGGCCCGGCGCGAGATCACCCGGGGATTCGACGGGAAGCAGAGGCGTCGTCCTCTCGAAGCGCCGCTCGAGGACGCTGCTCGGTCGCATCCCCCGGGCCAGCGTCCGCGCCCTCAGGATGACGGGCTCGTCCAGGACGAGGGCTCCGTCGAGGCGCGGCGACTCCGGGCCCGGCTCCGAGCCGTCGAGGGTGTAGACAAAGCTCGCGTCTTCGGTCACCGACGCGAGCTCGATCTTGACCTCGTCGAGGAAGAGCCCGCCGCCCAGGCTGCCGTCCTCGCGCACGACGTAGGGCCTCGATGCCTTGTGGACGTGATCGAGGGTGTCCGACAGCGGGTGGCCCGCCACCGTCATCGCGTTGGGGTTCCGGGTCGCGGTGGCGGCAAGAACGAGGATGCGTGCGTCGTCGGGAAGCGTGACCTCGCGGCAGCCCTCGGGAAGAGGCACCTCGATCTCGTGGAGGTAGCTCCGCTGGTAGGGGACGTCCTCGCCCGCTTCGTGCACGTGGCTGCACGTCCAGGCCACGGTGGCTTTCCGGACGAATCCGGGCCGGAGTCCGATGACGTCGCCGTCTTGCCACACCCGGTCGTCCCACTGGCCGAAGAATCCCGTCCAGGGGGGGACGGAGGCGGTGATGGAGCGGCCTCCGGCCACGAATGTCCCCTGGACGTCGGGAGTGGTGGCGGCGGCAAGGAGGACGAGACGGTCGTGGTCGCCTTCGGGGAGCCGCACCTTCTGCCCCTTGCACACGAGGGCGTTGTTTCCGCCTCCGTCCGGGGAGGCGAGGCGATGGCGGAGGCCGCGAAACCGGATCTCGCTCCCCAGCATCTCCGCAGGGAGCGACCGTCCCGTCCCGTCGAAGTCTCCTCCCGGTGACTCTCCGTTCCGGCTCACCACGTCACGGTCGTAGGGGAGCACGACAGGCGTCGAGGAAGGAGGCGCCAGCGGATGCTCCGCGGGAGCGAGCTCGATGTGGAACGTGCGAAGTCCGAAGCCTTCGACATCGAAGACGACCTCGCCGTCGCGAATCGAGCCGGGGCCGATCGGTCTCTCCTGTCCGTCCACCTCCGTGGCCGAGACGATGCCCCTGCCTGCGGCGAGGCGAACCTTGCTGGCCTCGCGCCCGGTGAGCTCCTGGATCCGGACGATGACTCCTTGTCCCGCCTCGGCCTTCTTGAGGGCCTTGACCGCGACCTGGCTCTTCGAGGTTCTCAGGAACGAGTGGCTGCGCCCGAGAGGCCCCTCGTGAGGCGGTGTGAGAAACGTGGCGAGCGGCTGGTTGAGTCGCGCCGCGATCCAGGGGGTGTTTCCCTGGCGCCAGTCGCCGCGGTGTCCCGCGATCGCGTAGAGGACCTCGTGCACGCCGATATCCTGGGTGGCCTGATCCCCGTACGACGTGGCCTCGGGTGTTCGCACCAGGGTCAGACGCAGGGTGTCGAAGGCCGGCTTGTCCGCTCCGAAGCGGGAGTCGTCGAGGATCGATACCCCGAAGCTCCCGTCCTCCTGGGTCAGGTCCATCCACTGATGGGACGGGACCTCGTACTTCTTGGGCTCGTTGCCGGGACGCTCGATGGCGCCGAGGCCCATGTCGTAGGTGGCGGAGCGACTTCTCGCCGCGAGGGGAAACACCGCCTTCAGGCAGTGGCCCCGGGTGTCCCAGTCGATCAGGGTGTCGATCTCGACCCGGTCGCCGGCATCTCCGCGGGCGAGACGGATCGTCTGGACGACCCGTGTGTCGAGGCTCTCGCGGGTGATCTCGAGGGCGACCCGCACCGGGCCCTCCTCGGCGACACGGATGGTGGGCTCGCCCGAGACGAACGTGCGCGGGGTGGCGGAGACGTCGTCCCAGTCCATGTTCCAGGCCGGCCACTGCGCGGGGGAGTCGGCGAGAAACGCGAGCCGAAGGGGAGCCGACAGGAGGTTCCGTCCCAGCTCCTTGTCGAGGATGCGCGAGATATCTCCCGCGGCATCGATCTCCACACGGTAGCGGGCGTTCTCGAGGGAGCGGTCGCTCAGGGACAGCTCGTCGTCCGGGCGCGTGGGCTTGCTGGGCAAGACCTCGAACACCGCGAAGCCGAGGGCGGGCATCCGGGCCAGGAACAGGACCTCGAGGGGGCCGCCAGCCGTCCTGCGGGTCTGGCTCGGCACCTCGCGACCGTCGGGACCGAGCACCCGCACCGTTCCCACGGACCGATCGGTGGGCACGAGGAGCCGCGCCACGTCCTCGCGTTCGATCGAGAGGGGGTTGAACACGACCACGGGCATGCCGGCCGAGCGCGTGTCGAGGGCGCGGGCCACACCTCCCACGGCGTGGGTGAGCACCGAGGAGAACCCGTTGAGGGCCAGGAGCTCGTCGTTCCACGAGTAGCGGTAGGCGGACGGGATGCTCGTGCCGGGCAGGATGTCGTGCATCTGGCTCTTGAGCACCAGCGTCCACGACGCGAGGAGCTCGGCAAACGGGTAGCTCGCGCTGCCGAGCCAGTCGGCCACCACCGAGGCCTTCTCGGCCGCATCGGCGAGCAGCTCGTTCTGGCGATTCCACCGCTTCATGGCGGTCTGGGAGGTGAGGGTTCCTGCCGAGTGCTCGGTGAGGAGGAGGTCGCCCTTGTAGCGCGGTAGGCGGGAGATCTGCTGCTCGGTGAGGTCCTGGAAGATCTGCTGGGAAGAGGCCGCGATCACCCGGAGAGGGCCCTCTCCGTTCACGCTCTTCTGCAGCCACTCCACCGACTCGGGATCGGGGGCGCCGCCCTGGTCTCCGACGCCGTAGAAGTGGTAGTCGACAGGAACGCCGGACTCCTCCTCCGCGTCCTGGATCCTCTGGATCCACGTCTCGTCGGAGCTCAGGTCCGAGCGGAGACGATGGACGTAGGAGCCGGGGTTGAGCACCGCCACCACCTGGTGGCCGTCGGGGCCCTCCCACACGCCGACGTTGAAGGGGATCCCCACCGCCGAGCCCCAGGTCAGCTTCTGGGTCACGAAGCCTCGGATGCCGCAGTGGGCGAGGGTCGAGGGCAGCGAGGCGGGAAAGCCGAAGCAATCCGGCAGGAGGAAGTCGATCGACTCCTTGCCGAAGGTCTTCCGGAAGTAGCCGTTGCCGTAGAGCACCTGGCGGATCAAGGACTCGGGCGAGGGGACGTTGACGTCGCCCTCGTCCACCGAGGAGCCCACCACGTGCCAGCGCCCCTCGGCCACGTAGCGCCGGAGCGTCTCGAACTCCGCCGGGAAGTACTCCTCCATGAGCTCGAAGCGGCTCGAGCCGGTGAAGTTGAAGACGTAGTCGGGGAACTTCTCGAAGAGGGCGAAGTTGTCGCGCAGGGTGGCGGGCACGAAGAGGCGAATGGTCGTCGGGTAGTCCCACCTCCACTGGGTGTCGAGGTGCGCATAGCCCACGACGTAGAGGACCCGGTCCCGGGACAGGTCGACGGCCGTGGGGGGCTCGTCGGCGAGGGTCGCCGCGCCGGAGCCGAGGAGGAGGGCCAGGGCCAGCAAGGTGATGCGTCGCATGGGGGGTCCTCGTGACAGTCAGTTGCCGCGACAGAGTTTAGCGAATCGCCGGCGAAATGACTCAGGTCGGCGGCGGGATCCTTCCGATAGTTCCTCGCTCCGCCTGCGGCCTCTGTGCGGCATGCGGGGGGTGACGGAGGGGACAAAGGAGATTCCGTCATGCAGAATCCAGTCCTCGTCTTTGCCGCCTTCCTCCTCCTGTTCGTGTTTCTCCTGCTGGCACTTGCTGGCTTCAAGCTGGCCATGAGGAAGCTCGTCTTCGCCGCCATCTCGTTCGTGGTGGTGTTCGCGCTTGCCTTCGTGGGGACCGGCTGGGCCACCAACGGAGCGCCGCCCAACCTGCCGGAACTGGTGGCGGGGGTCAAGACTCCCGACTACTGGCTGGCGAACTGGGTGGGCATCCTGGCCGGTCTCGGCCTGGCGTGCCTGTCCACGCGCTATTTCGTCACCCGCAAGGTGTGAGGCCGCGTGGCGGGGAAGGCGTGATCCGGTAGGGTCTCCGCGGCGAGACTCTTGAGCCGGGGAGGGGCGGGGAGCTAGTCTCCCCGCCCATGCGTTTTCGCTCCACCGCCCTTCTCTTCGGGATTCTCGGCGTCGCCGCCATCGTCTTCTGGCTCACGGGTCGTCGCGAGCGAGAGGGTGGCATCGCTTCCCCGGCGGGGCCCGATGGTGCGAGGACGGAGATCCGGGCGGACATGCCTCCCGTCGCGTACGTCGGTCGCGAGGCCTGCGTCGGCTGCCACCCCGTCGAGACGGGCCTCTGGCAGGGCTCGCATCACGACCTCGCCATGGACGTGGCCACAAAGGAGACAGTGCGGGCCAGGTTCGACGGAAGCACGCTGGCGCACGGGGAGGAGACGTCGACCTTCCTCTCCCGGGACGGAAAGTTTCTGGTCCGGACCACGGGGGCCGACGGGGAAATGAGCGAGTACGAGGTCGCCTACGTCTTCGGGGCCACGCCTCTCCAGCAGTACCTGGTGGGTTTCCCGGGAGGGCGCTACCAGACCCTCACCACCTGCTGGGACACCCGACCCGAAGCCGACGGGGGCCAGAAGTGGTTCCACCTCTATGGCGACGAGAGGATTCCCCCGGGCGATCCCCTCCACTGGACCTCTCCGAGCTTCGTCTGGAACTCGATGTGCGCCGAGTGTCACTCCACCGGGCTCGTGCGGGGTTACAAAGGCGAGGAGGACCGGTTCGAAACGACCTGGTCCGAGATCGATGTTTCCTGCGAGGCCTGCCACGGACCGGGTGAGGGCCACGTGGAGTGGGCCCGCAAGACGTGGGACGGATCGGCGGATCCGGGAGAGATGGGGCTGCTGTTCCGCCTCGGGGACCATGACGACGGCCGCTGGGTGACCGATATCGAGACCGGGCTCTCCAGGCGCGAGCCTCCCCGAACCCATCGCGTCGAGATCGACGTCTGCGCGTCGTGTCACGCGCGCCGCAGCTCGCTCCGGGATCCGACTCCCCCGGGAGCTCCCTTCCTCGATGCGTATCGCCCGGCGCTGCTCGACGAGGGTCTCTACCATCCCGACGGTCAGATCCTCGACGAGGTCTACGTGTGGGGCTCCTTCGTGCAGAGCAAGATGTACCGGGAGGGCGTGACCTGCTCCGATTGCCACGATGCCCATTCGGGGCGCGTCCGCGGCGTGGGCAACACGGTCTGCGCTGGCTGTCATCTTCCCGCGAAGTTCGACACGCCCACGCACCACTTTCACGAGCCAGGAACCCGGGGGGCCCTCTGCGTCGAGTGCCACATGCCGGAGAAGACCTACATGGTGGTGGATCCGCGGAGGGACCACTCCCTGCGCGTGCCGCGGCCGGATCTCACCGCGAAGATCGGCACCCCCAATGCGTGCAACGGCTGTCACCAGGACCGCGATGCTGCCTGGGCGCGTGCTGCGGTGGCCGGATGGTACGGCGAGAAGGAGAGGGAGCCCCACTACGGCGAGGCCATCGAGATGGGCCGGGAGGGCGCGCCGGGAGCGTTCCCCGAGCTGTCGCACCTCGTCGCGAACGGTGCGTCCCCCGGGATCGCTCGCGCCACCGCGCTCTCGATGTTGGGGAGGTGGGGCGGCCCGGAATCCTTCAAGGTGATCCGGGAAGGGCTCACGAGCCCGGATCCCCTGCTGCGCCTGGGGGCGCTCCAGGGTCTCTCCGGATGGGCGTCCTCGGCGTTGGGGGCGACGTCCCTCATCGAGGCCGTGTCGCCGCTCCTCGACGATCGTCACCTTGCGGTGCGCATGGAAGCGGCGCGGATTCTGGCCCCCCTGCGCGCGTCTCTCCCCGCAGGGCCCCGGCGGGAGGCCGTGGAGCGAGGCATCGGCGCGTACATCGAGGCCCAGCTCGCTCGCGGTGAGACGGCCGAGGCCCACCTCAACCTCGGGAGCCTTCTCCTGGACCTGGGAGACGTGCAGGTGGCGGAGAGCGCCTACCGTACGGCGATCCGCAGGAATCCCTCCTTCGCTCCTGCGTACCTGAACCTGGCCGATCTCCTGCGCGCCGCCGAGCGCGATGCCGAGGGGGAGACGGTGCTCCGCGACGGCCTGCGCAGGGCCCTTCCCCGGGACGCCCTCCACTTCTCCCTGGCCATGCTCCTGGTGCGTGGGGAGCGTCTCGACGAGGCCATCGTCGAGCTCGAGCGGGCCACCGACGAGAATCCCACCGGTCTTCGCTATGCCCTGGCTCTCGCCCTCACCCTCGAGAAGAACGGAGATCGTGAGGGGGCCCTGGCGATCCTGCGCGATGCCCACGTTCGCATGCCCCATGACATCGAGGTGCTGCGGGTGCTCCTGGCCCGGGCCATGGAGCGAGGCGACTCCCCCCGGGCCCTCGACTACGCGCGCAAGCTCCTCGCGCTCGAGCCCGGCGACGGGGACGTGCGCGCGGTGGTGGAGAGGCTCGGGGGGTAGCGGGGGCTGGGCAGGTCAGTCTCTCTTCACCTGCTTCCTGGACTGCTCCGGCTTGTCCTCCTCCTCGGGATCATGGGCGCTGATGTTCAGCTTCGCGATCCCGGTATCGCGAAAGCAGAACTCGACCATGATGAAGGACGCACCGGTATCGGGATTCCTGAAGTACAGATCGGCGGTGCGACCGGCAGATGCGGCCTCGGAGCCGTCGTGGCACTGGATCACGGTGGGGGGGGCGTTGGCCGTCTTGTGAAACGCGGTCAGCATCAGGGCATCGAACCGCCCGGGGGCCTGGCGAACGAGGATGTCTTTTCCCCTGGTCTCGGGCGGGAGTCGGATGAAGACGTCCCTGCGCTTGGTGGCCTCCCCCGCCCCCCTGTGTCGCAGCATCCGGTCGATCTGGGGAGCGAGGGGACACATGAGGTCATCGTCGTCCTTGGGGGTGATGGTCACGCTGCATTCGTAGGGGCCCTCTCCTTCGCATTCGTGAGCGGTCTCCATCGTGTCGACGCTGGCGATCTCGAGGGGCTGTCCGGCCTCGAGCTCGACCGACAGCACCGCGCCAGCACCCATGAGGGCTCCTCCAGGTGGGTTCTGGGTCGTGACGAAGCCCTGCTGCGGGGAGCCGACGATCTGGAAGGTCAGCCCGAGCTGGGAAGCGATGTTCGCGGCCTCGCTGTGATGGGCGCCTCCCTGGGCACCCCAGCCCGGACCCGTCAGGAACGGGGCGTGGATGACTTCCGATCCCGTTCCAGGAGGCATACCGAAGACGATCGAGTTGATCCGGAGATCGATGAGGAGATAGCTCAGCTCCCGTCGATCGTACTCCGCGGTCTGGCTGGAGGGTCCGCCAGGAAAGAAGCTCATGGCGTACTTCCCCGGGGTGATGGTCTCGGCGGATGTCGGCGAACCGTAGCCGGGGCTGACGAAGAGCTTCTTGCCCTCCAGGAAGATCCAGGTCGAGGTGGCGGGGTTCACCGTGTTATCCCGGAGCACGAGGGCTGACGAGCCCTCGACCCCGCCGTAAATGAAGGTCAGGTCGTCATACTCGGCCAGGCTGCGCAGGTACCAGAAGGCTCCCCAGACGGCGTCCCATCCGGTACCGGCCTCCGTCGATTCAGGCGACTCGTTGGCCTGGGAATTCCCAGGAGAGTCGGCCGCCCACGCCGGGGCGGCGATCTGCGCGAGCAGCGAGGCGAGGAGAGATAGCAGGGGTGCCCTTGTCATGTCGTTCTCCTTATCGTGGGGTGATAGTCGTCTCGGATGTGCAGGAGCGATGTGGAGGTCGAGGCTGACTTCTGCCAGCTGGGGGTGCTTCCGCTGCGGATCAGGGTGGCGGCGATGGAGGCAATGCACGTGGCCAGGACCAGCGTGAAGGGGGTAAGGAGAATACGCATCCACCATGCCACCAGGAACTCGAGCAGGAGCACTCCACCGATCACCATGAGGAGGAAGGCCACCCACCGGATCCAGCGGCCGCCGTAGAGTCTGCTGCCGCAGCTGGCACCGAGGAACCCGAAGGCGAAGAGTGCGGCGAGCTCGATCGCCCCTCTTCTGCGAAGGCCGTCCCCTGACAGAAGAGCCGAGATGGCCGTGGCATGGACGAAGCAGTTGAATTCCTGCCGGGTGTCCACGGGGCCGTAGGGAAGCATCGAGACGTCGGCATGTTCCCCCGTCTGGGTATCGCCGATGATCACGACCTTGTTCTTCAAGATGCCCTGCAGGGTGTCGGGGTCTCGCTCCAGAACCTGGTGGTAGGGGAGCGTCGCCGATCGGAACTCGTCGGGATGGGGAAAGACGAGTCCCATTCCTCCCGACCGGGTATTCCGGAGGAGATCGGGCACCTTCCGCTCGGCACCGGTCTGCTGCTGCCATTCGGAGATGGGGATCATGATCGGAGCGATCTCGCAAGCACCCTCCTTCGCGCGGAAGTCAATCCGGAGGTGATCGAGAAACGGACCCCAGGTGATCAGCGCCTCCCGATCGGGGTACAGGTGACAGAGCGCGGCGGATAGTGAGAGCGATGGCCATGGGGAATGCGACGGGTGGTGAATGACGAGGTGCACTCCCCTCGCGGTCGATGCACTCTCCACGCCGAGGAGGTAGACGTGCCCGCTCGCATCCGCCAGGTCCCTGATCGCCTCCGACAGGAGAGGCCGTCCGTCTCCGTCCACGGCTCCATAGCCCAGCACGACCCGGGTCCCTGCATCCTGGAGTGCTCGGATACCCCGCGCCAGGATGGGATCCAGCAGCGGAAGGCTTCTGGTGAACGTGATGTCCCAGACCACCACCGAAGGGGCGGCGGTCGCCAGGCGTTCCATCAGACGGCCATGGAGAGGACGCCAGGCCATCCTGTTCTCGGGATCGAAGAGCGGGACGCCTGCAGCCTGGGCGAGCCGCCTTCCCTCCGTCACCGTCTCATCGTCCATGGTGATCACCACGATGTCGTCGGACAGTTGATGATCTGACAACCACGTCAGCGAGCCCTGGACCATGCCCTCGATCCAGCGGTCAATCCACCGGCTCGGTCCGCGATCTCGGACGGGGACGATCGTGATGATGAGCACAGTCAGCAGCACCGCCACGATCCAGCTCGTCCACACGTGACGTGCCACGGTTCCCGCTACGAGCTTCCGGATCCGGTACGCGGTACTGTCTCCCCTGGCCTCGATCGCCTCCCCGGCGATGTAGTGCCGCAGGTCCTTGGCGAGCTCGGCCCCGTCCCGGTATCTCCGGCGCGGGTCCTTCGCGAGCGCCTTGAGCAGGATGGTCTCGAGCTCTCCGTCCACGTCGGACGAGAGGCGTGAAGGCCTGGCCGGCTCCTTCTCCCGGATGGTGCGGATCTTGTCGTGCACGTCGACGGGAAGCCGGTAGGGAAGCTGTCCCGTCAGCGCCTCGAAGAGGACGATCCCGAGGGCGTAGACGTCGGTGGCGGTGGAGAGGAGGAGCGGATCGGCCGCGGTCTGCTCGGGGGAGGCGTAGTCCCAGGTGCCGAGGAACACCCCGGGCTCCGTACCCTGCTCCCCGTCGACTTCGAGAACGGGACGCGCCAGCCCGAAGTCGAGGATCACTGGCTCCCCGTTGTGACCCACGCGGATGTTGCCGGGCTTCAGGTCACGGTGGATGACTCCCGCATCATGGGCGAATCCCACCGCGGCGCAGATCTTCTCCAGGAGATCGAGCTTCTCGCGGAGGGTGATCATGCTGTTGCGAAGGTGAGCATCGAGGGTCGTTCCCTCGACGTACTCCATGACGCAGTAGGGGAGACCCTCCACGAAGCCGCTGTCGTGGATGGTGACGATGTTGGGGTGGCGGAGTCCCGCCGCCAGCTCCACCTCGCGCTCGAAGCGGCGCAGGGCCTCGTCCCGATACTCCTCACGGCCCCGGTGGAGGACCTTGATCGCCACCTGGCGTCGGGTGGCCTTCTGTACGGCCAGGTAAACCGCGCCCTGGGCACCGCGGTGGATCTCGCCTCCCACGGTGTAGCCCGGGACCTCGGGTCCCCGACCCGCTCCGCCGGGATCCTCCTCGCGTGGGCCGAACAGAGGATCACTGGCGGCGCTTCCGTCGTGTGGACGGTCGACCATGCCCCCATCCTCGAGTTGTGGCCCTTGTGGATGGGGAGAACGGAGGATCCCGTCTTCCCCACCTGGGCCGCATTCTAGCCGAGGCCCGGGGTCGGGGAAATACCGAACCCGGCTTCTGTTCGGAAGGCGGGGAAGGGCGGGGCGAGGGTCACGAAAAAAGGGCAGAGGCCGTGGCCTCTGCCCTTTTTGTCTCGAATGGTAGCGGGGGCAGGATTTGAACCTGCGACCTCCGGGTTATGAGCCCGACGAGCTACCAGGCTGCTCCACCCCGCGACGTGTGAGTGGGGAGTGTAGGATGAGCGGGGTCGGAGTCAACCGGCAGTGGAAAGATTCGGGGCCGCTACCGGCCCCGCGGGCGGGTCGAGCGAGGCCGGAGCATGACCAGGGATGAGCTGTTCCGGAAGGGCGTCGAGCTCTTCAATGACCGTAACTACCACGAAGGGCACGAGTTCTGGGAGGATCTGTGGAGGGACGAGCCCCATCCGGATCGCCTCTTCCACCAGGGCCTCATCCAGCTCTGCGCCGGGCTGCTCCATCTCGAATGGGGGCACCCTCGGGGGGCCCGGAACCACTACACCCGGGCCACCGACAAGCTGAGGCGCTTCCCCGAGGTCCACGAGGGGATTCTCCTCGGGGATCTCCTCCGGCAGATCGACGCGATCTTCGATGAGCACACCTGGGCAGGCCGCTCGGGGCGACGGCTCGAGGCGGGCGAGGCGCCGCGCATTCTCTGGGCCAGCCCTGCCGAGGCCCCGATCCCGGACCCTGGGACTGGCCGGGATCCGGGTTAGAATGGGGGATCGCCCGCAACGGGAAGTCGGTTCATCTCGAGGAGTCGATCGACATGGTGGCAAGGAAGATGCTCTCGGCGGCGGCTGCCGCCCTGGGAGTGGCCCTTCTGGGCATGGTTCTCGGCGGAGGTTGTGGCCAGGGCAACGAGACGAAGGAGGCCGAGGCCGTCTCCGCAAAGGTGGCGCCTCCTCCCGTCGCGCCCGTGAAGGCCGTCGCCCTCCAGGAGGACAAGCCCGCCTCTCCCGCGCCGAAGCAGCTACCCGCTGCCCGTCAGAAGCGCATGCAGGAGAAGCTCGAGCGGGCGCAGGCCAAGCTCCAGCCGCCCGTCACCGAGCCCGAGTCTCCCCCGGTGGTCCGGGACCCCGCGGCGGGTGTTCCCGACATGGTCTTCGCCAGCCCCAACATCGACTTCGGCCGGGTCAAGGCCGGAGAGATCGTCGATCTCGAGTTCGAGTTCTCGAACCCCGGGACGGCACCTCTGGTGATCGAGAGGGTCAAGGCAACCTGCGGTTGCACGGTGACGGGTGAGTTCGACCAGGAGCTGGCCCCCGGGGCCCAGGGCAAGATCCCGGTCCGGTTCGAGTCCAAGAAGTTCAAAGGCAAGCTGAGCAAGGCCCTCATCGCTTTCACCAACGTCCCTGGCAAGGAGCAGATCCGGTTCTCGCTCTCGGGCGATGTGTGGCAGCCGATCCACATCACTCCGGGCTCGGCCGCGTTCGGCTCGGCCAAGGCCAACGAAGCCGAGACGCGCGAGATCACCATCGCCAACAACCTCCCCGAGCCTCTCGAGCTCAAGGAGCTTCGCTGCGACAACGACCGCTTTGCCGTCACCCTCGACGCCATCGAGGCCGGCAAGCTGTTCCGGGTCACGGTGACCACGGTGCCCCCGCTCACCGAGCGGTTCACCCGGGGCATCATCACCGTGACCACCAACGTTCCCGACATCCCCATGATCGAGCTCGTGGCCTCGGCCTACGTCCCCCCGCCGGTTCTGGTCACGCCCTCGATGCTGCGCTTCCCGTCCGTGGTGGCCAAGGAGATGAAGCGCTACGTGTACGTGCGTCACTCCAAGGGCCGGCAGATGAAGCTCGAGGACGTGAAGGTCGACGACGATCGTCTCGACATCAAGGTCATCGACGATCGCCCCGAAGGTCAGGCCTATCGCATCATCGTCACCGCTCCCGAGGGCTACACCCTGGGCGAGAAGGGGGCGCTCCTGACCTTCAAGACCGACGAGCCGGAGTTCCCCATCGGCAGGGTTCCCCTCCAGCCCCTTCCCGTGGCTCCCACCGCGGGTGGATCCAGGCCCTCCGCGGCGAGTGTTCCGCCGACAGGTGACGGGGACGAGGGCGCGGATGATGGGCACGACCACTCCGAGCATGCCAAGCCCGGGAAGTCCGGGAAGAGCGGGGTCGACAAGGGAGACGGCCGGTAGGAGCCCTCGCCCGAAGGATCGGGCGGACCTGCCGGAGGAGCAGCGAACATGTCCCTCCTCCTTCGCACTTTGTTGCTCGTCGTGGTCGGCACGGGTCTCGCCGTCGTCAGCAACCTTTCTCGCGAGAAGCCCATGACGTGGGTCTACGACCCGGCGGGCACCCTCGACGACGAGGACGTGCTCCGGGCCCACGCGGCCACCTTTCTCGAGGTCCAGGCCCTTTACGACATCGGCGTCCCCTTTCTCATCGATGCGCGCAAGCGTGCTGTTTACGAGAAGGGCCACGTCCTCGGCGCGCTGAGCGTTCCCTTCGACACGCCGGAGGAGGGCATCGGGGACGTCTTCATCAATTGCATCCCCGAGGAGCTCCTCGTCGTCTACTGCGAGGGCAAGACGTGCGAGTCGAGCAAGGTCGTGTGCCGCTTCCTCGAGGAGAACGGATTCACCAGCGTGAAGATCTACCTCGAGGGCTATGACAGCCTCCTGGAGCAGGGGCTGGAGGCGATCGACGGGCCAGGTCCCTGGGGTGAAGAGCTCGACCTGGGCGACGACATGATCCATGCTCTCGATACCGACGCCAGCCTGTGGCCCGAAGAGGCCATCCCTCTACCGGATGATCCGCCGCCTTCGTCGGACGGAGGACCCCGTTGAGTGCCGGTACCCGTCTCTCTGCCTTGACCTGGCTCCTTTCCCTCGCGCTGGGCGGAATCCTCGTCCTTGCCGCCCTCCCCAAGATCCAGGACCCGGCTCTCTTTGCCCTCCAGCTCAAGTACTACAAGCTCTTTCCCCTCTGGTCCCTCCACCTGGTGGCGCTTCTCGTGCCGTGGTGGGAGCTCACGACCGGCATCGCCCTCCTCGTCCCACCCCTGCGCAAGGGAGCGGCCCTTCTGTCGCTCCTGCTCGTGACCGGCTTTCTCGTCTCGGTCTCCCAGGCTCTCTTTCGCGGCCTCGACATCGCCTGCGGCTGCTTCGGAGAGGGGAGCGGGAAGCTCGGCTGGATCACGCTGCTCCTCGATGTCTTCCTGCTCGGGCTGACGCTCGTTCTCCTCTTGATTCCGGCTCGCCCGGGAGGCCAGGTCGAGGCGAACCCGGCTCGCGCTTGAACCGAGGTCTCGACATGCTGTCCAGCGCTCGTTCCTCCTTGGTCCCCCTTCTCGGGGCCATCCTCGTCCTCGGGGGGCTCGATCTCGCGGGCTGCGGTGAGGGCGACCGCGCCCGTCTCGAGGGACCCTTCATCTCCGTGCGCAATGCCACTCACGACATCGGCACGGTCTACGCAGGAGAGCCCGTGCGCTTTGCCTACGTGGTCGAGAACGAGGGCTCCGAGGACCTCCACATCCTCGAGGTCACCACGACCTGCGGCTGTGCCACCACCGGCGAGTACGATCACGTGGTGGCTCCCTCCGGCAAGATCCGCATTCCCATGGTGGTGACGACGCTCGGGTTCGGGGGGATCGATCTCGACAAGGCCGTCACCATCCGCAGCGACGATCCCCGCCGGCCCCTGGTGCGGTTGCGACTCCGCGGACGGATTCGTGACCGGATCCGACTCGAGCCCAGGTCGGGGGCGCTGATGGGGCGCGTTCTCCCGGGGGCGGAGGTCGAGCGCGAGATCCTCCTCACCAACGAGGTGGACACCCCGCTCCATCTCGCGCTGCGCCCGGGCACGGGGAACGAGGCCTTCTCGTCCGAGCTCGAGACCCTCGTCGCGGGGCAGGAGTACCGGCTCCGGATTCGCTTCCGGGCGCCCGAAGAGGGGGGGAGCTTCCGCGAGAACATCGTCCTGGAGACGGGAATCGCCGATCCTCCGACCCTCGCCGTGCACTGCAGCGCCCTCGTGCCCCGGCGGATCGAGGTGGTGCCACCGTCGCTCGTGGTGGCAAGCGGTGGAGGAGAAGAGGTCCGGCGCTCGCTGCGCGTGGTGGGGGTCCCCGGAGCTCCCCTCCGCGTCACGGCGACCGAGCTGCCCGATCCGCGCGTCGAGGTGTCCGTCGTGCCTGGCTCCCGGGATCACGAGTGCGAGGTGCGCCTCGTCTTTCCTCCCGATCTGAAAGGGGAAGGGAACGGGATGCGGCTGATCCTTCACACCGACGACGAGAAGATCCCGATTCTCGAGGTGCCGATCCGCATCCTCGACAGGAGGCTCCTCGAGGGAGTGAGCTCCGCGGGCCCGGGCGGATCGGAGGCCGCCCCCGCGAATCCCCACGCGCTGGTGGTGACCCCGACGAAGCTGGAGATTCCCGGAACCGCGGCCGAGGCCCGCACCTTCAATGTCGTCATCCGGCCGGCGGCGGATGGCGAGGGCTTCCGGGTGGCCTCGGTCCGGGCCGACGACGAGGCCCTCGGCATCGAGATCCACGGTCCGGGAGCGGACGGCGTCCACGTGCTCCTGGTCACCGTCCCCGGAGGCCACGCTCCGCCTTCGGGGCCGTCCTTTCTCCATGTGGCCACCAACGACCCCCGAAACCTCCAGGTCCTGATCGAGGTCGTGGGTGGGCCAGCCGTCCCGGGCAAGGGATGAGGGCCAGGAGAGCCTCGACCCTTGCGGCGATGGTCGTTCCGGCGTAACCTTGAGGGGGCCGACATCCCCGGGGCCCGATCACGACCACTGCACTCCCCGACCCGTTCCGGGTCGAGCCTCACCCGGCGCCACGCCTGGCGTCAGGAGTCCAGGAAGGAGCCAGATGCACTCTTCGTCGATTCCCCGCGCCGTGGCCCGTCTCGTGACCGGTCTCGTCGCGGCCAGCGTCCTTGCCCTACCGGGAGTTCTCAATGCCTTCACGACCTTCGGTGGAGGAACCCTGAGCCTGTCGTCGGGCGGCTTTCAGCGCGACGTGCGCGTCTTCGAGAACTTTGCCGACCCCACGGCCAACGACAACCTCATTCCTGACGATGACTACCCCGGGGCGCTCGGTGCGCAGCAGGCCATCTGGAAGGCTGCGGCGGCCTGGGGCTCTCACCTCCCGTCGGCGGGCAAGAACTTCGATTACGACTGGCAGGGCAGCGCCTCCTCGGTGGGAGGCTCCAACGACAACACCGTGAGCTCTCTCGGCAGCTCCTGCAGCGGCGGGACTCTCGCCTTTGCCGAGGGGCCCATCACCAACGGCTGGAGGATCCGCTTCTGCGAGAACCGCGCCTGGGACGACGGCCCGGGCGCTCCCAGCGGATTCGACCTCCAGGGAGTGGGCGTGCACGAGCTGGGCCATACCCTCGGGCTGGGTCACAGCCAGCCCGGCAACTGCGGTGGCAACTGCTTCTCCCGACCCGTCATGTGCTCGACGGTCTGCACCGACGGATCCGAGGAGCGCGGCCTCAAGGCGGACGATCGCGCCGGGCTCGAGTTCCTCTACGGCACGATTCCCGGCAGCAAGCCCGAGATCATCGGCATCTCGGGGACGTTTCAGACGGGGAGCACCCTCACCCTGGACGGCCTCGATTTCGCCTCCACGGTGAACGTGAAGTTCACCGCCGGGACCACCCAGAACAGCGGGACGATCCCCGGCGTCGTCTACAACGTGCCCTCGACGAACGGGGGGACGCGCGTCCAGGTCACGATCCCGTCCTCGGCCAGGAGCGGCAACGTCTTCGTGTGGCAGCCTTCCAGCAACCGGCTCTCCAACGGGGTTCCGATCTACGTCGACGAGGATCCTCCGGTCATTTTCACCGTCGTTCCCGGGACGGGGCCGGTGAGGGGCGGCACCGTGATCACGATCTCGGGAGATCATTTCTTTCCCAACGCGCGGGTCGAGGTCGGTGGTCTGACCGCGACACCCCTTCAGCGCACGGAGACCGAGATCACCGCCGTGGTTCCCCCGGGATCCGCCGTCGGGCAGAGCGTCAGCGTGCGGGTGACTCAGGGCACCGGCGATCACGAGGTGCCCGCGGCCTGGCTCTACGGCGAGAATCCCATCGACTTCACCTGGAACGGAACCCCGAATCCAGGGGCCAACATCACCATCACGGTGTACGGACCTTCCCATCGCGACGTGGCCGTGGCCGCGGGAACGCCAGGGGAGACCCAGGCCCTGGGGATGATCTTCTGTGCGGAGAGCCCGTTCCCGTTCGTGCGCAAGCTGAACGCAAACCTCAACACCGGTCCCACCGGGCGCGTGGACGTGGTCTGGGCCGGTCTCCCCGGGGAGGTCTTTGACCAGTGGAACCTCATCGGGGTGATCAAGGTCGGACCCGGGACGTTCCAGAACCTGGGCTGCGTGCCGCTCACCGTGCTTCCATGAAGCTAACGAACGACTAATGTCGAGGTTTGCCCCCTTGCGTCGGGACAGGCTTTTGCTACGGTGGATTCAGCCTTTCCCGGGCCAAACCCATCAGCATCCTCAGCATCGCCCCGGCGCCGACCGACGCTGTCCGCCGCCACCACGGGTGATTCCCAAGTGCAGATCGTCGGAAGCTCGACACATCCAGTCATCGGGAGGTTTGATTTCATGAGGAACTGGCGCGGAATGTGGGGAGCCCTGTCTGTGGCCCTCGCGCTGTCGATTGCGGTCCCTGCCCTCGCGGGATCGTTCATGAGGGTGAATTCACCCGCCGAAGCGGTACGGCTCTGGAACCTCGATCGGGAGGGCAACGGGATCATCCACGGCAAGGTCGTGGAGAGAGAGATCGTCCCCACCTACCTCCTCGATTCGGGGGACGTCGAGATGACGCGCCTCACGATCGAAGTCATCGACGAGGTGAGCGTGGGCGCCACTCGCGGCGAGAAGCGCAAGACGGTCACCGCGGTCTTCCGCGGGGGCGAGACCTACTGGACCAGCGCCCAGCCGTCCAACGACGAGATCGAGGTCGGGGTCGAGGCGGTCTTCTTCCTCACCGACAACCCCTATGCCGATGTCTTTCCGGGAGACCTCTGGATCGCGGGGCTCAACTCCGTGTTCAAGGTGACGCGTTCTGCTTCGGGCCGCCGGGTGGTTCTGGGCAAGGGCGCCGGAATGGCCGTCAGCAGCAACGTCCACGTCGAGACCGTTCTGGCGGATCACGCCAGCGCCCTCGAGCTCGTGCTCAGAGAGGGAAGGTGAGCAAGATGAGGAAAAAGCACACTGCCCTCGTCGCCCTTTCCCTGGGAGCGGGCCTTCTCTTCTGCTCCCCCAGCGTCATCTCGGGCTACAGCCTGCTCGGCTTCAGCCTGCAGCAGTCGACCGTGAACTACCAGCGGGACCACCGCGTCTACAACAACTTCTTCGACGGCGTGGCCAATGACAACATGAACCCCAACGCCAACTATCCCGGCGCTCTCGGTGCCGTCCTTGCGCTCTGGAAGGGAGCCAACGGCTGGAACTCGAACGGCGGAGGCGGTAAGGATTTCGATTTCGACTTCCAGGGCGAGGCGACCTCCGTTGGCGGACTCAACGCCAACATCTCCAGCTCGCTGGAGGGGAACTGTGGTGGAGGCACCCTGGCCTTCACCGAGTCCCCGGACAGCAACGGATGGCGCATCCGCTACTGCGAGGAGTGGGTCTGGGAGGACGGCCCGAGCGTTCCCGGTGGCCGTATCGACATCCAGGGTGTGGCCACTCACGAGTTCGGCCACGCCCTCGGTATGGGCCACAGCCAGGCTGGTAACTGCAACGGGACCTGCATCACCTCCGCGACCATGTGTCCCTCCATCTGCGGAACTGGCACGGCCCAGAGATCGACCGAGACCGACGACGAGAACGGCCTCGGGGACATCTACGGATCCATCGGCGGCAACAAGCCCCTGGTCACCGCCATCTCGGGCTCATTTGGCACCGGCGAGGTCTTGACCATCGATGGCATGAACTTCGCTGCGACGGTCAACGTGAAGTTCACGGCCCGTACCTCCACCAACGGCGGGACCATTCCCGGAGTCGTCTACGCCGTCGCGTCCCAGAATGGCGGAACCCGGGTCGACGTGACGATTCCTGCCGAGGCTCGCACCGGCAACGTGCTGGTCTGGCAGCCGGGCAGCGGTGGCCTCTCCAACCCGTTCCCCATCTTCATCGACGAAGACCCGCCTTCCATCACCAGCATCAATCCGGCCATGGGGCCGGTACGGGGCGGGACCTCCATCACGATCACCGGCACCAACTTCGCCTCCGACGGCGACGTGTTCTTCGAAGGCGTGCAGGTGTTTCCCACCAGCCTGACCGCCAACGAGATCATCTTCGACAGCCTTCCCGGAAGCGCGGTGGGGAACCGGGCCGACATCAGTGTCGTCCAGCCCACGGGCTCCGATTCGCGGATCGACTTCTTCCTGTTCGAGGACAACCAGCCGTCCATCGAGTTCCGCGGCAATCCGGTGGTCGGCAACAACATCACCATCACGATCTACGGCCCGGCCAATGCCTCCGTGGCCATGGTGGTGGCCGTTCCCGGATCCACCGAGAAGCTGGGCTTCACGTTCTGCGTCGACCGGCCGTTCCGGTTCCTCAAGAAGTTCAACTGTGGCCTCAACACCGGTCCCACGGGCGAGGTCTCGGTGAGCTACATGATTCCGAACCTGGTCTTCCAGACCGACAACATGACCGGGGTTCTGCGGCTCGGCGGCGGGACCTTCGTCGAGGTGGGCTGCCAGTCCGTCACGTATCTACCTTGACGAGAACCTAGGAAGCACGAAACGAACGGCCCGAGGGGGGACGACTCCCTCGGGCCGCACTCGTCTTCCCACCATGCGCAAGGTCCCCCACCTCCTTCTTGGCGCCGCTGTGGCCCTCCTGGCGGATCTCCACCTCGCGGCGACCGTTCCTCTGCTGGGCCAGGACGCCCAGGCCTTCGTCCCGCGCTGGCTCGGTGTCCTCGTCGCTCTCCCCGTCGGCTGGAGTCTGGGCGGGTTCTGTACCCGGAGGGTGCGCGCTCTTCGCTGGCCGGGTGTGGTGCTGTTCCTCGCAGGAAGCCTCGCGCTCCTCGGCCTGCTCCGAGCCGGGGACCATTTGTGGTCGAGACAGCCGGGACCTCTGGCGTTGGGATTGCTTGCGGCTCTCCCCCTCCTTCTCGTGGGGACAGGATGTGGGCTCTGCACCCGGGAGTGGTCGGGTCCCTTGCTTCTCGGAGCGGCGGCCGGGTTGCTCCTGCACGAGCTCTTCCTCCTGCCCGTGCTCGGCTGGACGCTCACGATCGGAGCTGCGGCAGTCCTCGGTGTCGCGGCGCTCCTCGCCCTCCACCGGCGCGAGAGCGAAGGAGCCGCGACGGAAGCCGCGGGCGTTCGCTTGCGCGCGGACGCGCTCCTGGGGGTGATCCTCTCGTCGTTCCTGGGGGTCGGCCTGGGTGGAGTGGCCCACCTCCTCACCCTCGGCCTCCTACCGCGATTGTCGGGGACGCGACCGAGCTTCGTGCTCCTCGTCGGTCTTCTCCTCGTCGGGCTCGGCCTCGGCTCGCTTCTGGTCTCCCTGTCGCGACTCGAGAGGGCCCGATCGCCCCTGCGGCGGATCCTGATCGTTCTTGCGAGCACCGTGGGGGCCGTCTTCGTCGCGTCCTGGTTGATCGGGCGAGGACAGGGACCGGTCCTCTCGGCCTTGCCCACCGATCGGATCTCCGGAATCCTCTCCGAGGCGTTCCTGATCCTGTCCGCGGCATCGATTCCCAGCCTTCTCCTGGGAGCGGGCCTTGGCGCTGCCTCGCGAACCGTGGCGCACGGTGTGCTCGTCGGTCCGTGTGTCCTTCTCGGCTTCCTCCTCTTCGAGCCCTGGGGCCTCGAGCTCTCGCTCCTCTCGCCCCTCGGCGGGGAGAGGACGATCGTCATCGAGCGCAAGCCCACCCGGGATGGTCTCCTCTCGGTGGCTCGCACCCTGCAAGGTGCTCCCCGGCCACGCATTCACTGGAATCGCAACCCCGTGACCCGTGGTACCGATCAGGGGATGGTCGAGCGAGAGGAGATCTTCCTCCCTGCGCGGCTGGCTGCGTCCCCTCTCCGCACCCTCGTCGTGGGATCGGCCCTTGCTTCCCACCGAGAGGCGATCCCCGGGAGCGGATTGCGCTCCCTCGACTACCTGGACTCCGTCCCGCCCCTCGTCCCCGGAACGCCGCGGGGAGACGAGACCGATCCCTGGCGCATGCTGCGGAAGGCGGCAGTGGCGTCCTACGACAACGTGATCCTCCTCTCGCGTCCGTTCCTCGTCGCGGGGGCGGGCAACCTCCTCTCGCGCGAGAGTCTCCTCGCGCTGAGGGAGAAGGCGCGCGAGCCGGGATGCCTGTTCGTGTGGGTGGACCCGCGAGCGATGACGGTCCCGTCTCTGGGTGTCCTCCTGAGGACGTTCTCGGAGTGCTTTGCGGACGCACGGCTCTGGATCGCCCGGAGTGGGCTCGAGGGGCCCCTTCTTTGCCTCGAGACGGGAGGAAGGGCTTCGCTTTCCGAAGGGACGGCGAGCTTCCTCGTGGGCACTCTCCGCAACAGGAAGAGTCTGGCGTCGTTTGTCGTCAGCACCCGGGACCGACCGGTACTCGAGGCCTCTCTTCCCCTGTCCGCCCTCACCATCGAAGTGCCCGACCCGGAGGTCCTGCGCTTTCTGGACTCCCTGCTCGTCGAGGGGCAGGGCGCGCGACCGCCCGAGTCCTACATTCTCGAGGCTCTCGCACTGCACGCCGAGGAGCAGGATGCGCCCTCCACGCGTTTTCCGACCCGGCTCGACTGGATCCGGATCTCGCGACGGAGCCTCGACCTCCTCACGGTGGCGCTGGAGCTCTTTCCCGAGCACGAGGGACTCCTCGATCTCGCCGTGACCATGGGAGAAACGCTCCGGCTCAAGAGTGGCTACGAGACTCTCCTCGAGGTTCTTCCCCGCTGGCTGGAAGCGAGCCCCGACTCCCCGGGGATCCTCGAGCTGGTGGGCCTCGTGCATCACGACCTGCTCGATCACGATCTCGCGGTGCCGTTCCTGGAGAGAGCGGCACAGATGCGACCGGACTCGAAAAGGATTCACCACGCCCTCGGTCTGTCGTACTCGGCCCTGTCTCGATACGAAGAGGCCATGGCGGTGCTCTCCGTGGCCCAGGCCCTCGATGTCGACGACGAGATCGTGGCCCGGGACCTGGGTCTGGCCTGCTACGCGGCGGGGGCCCATGAGCAGGCGTTGCCGCTCCTCGAGGCGGCCGCGCTCGGGTTTCCCGGGGACGAGAGAATCCGCGCCGCCATCGCGGACATGCGAGGCGGAGGGGAATGATAGACTCGACCTCCGCCGTGCCGGAGCGGGGGCGTTCCTGGCCGCGGCGAGCCGTCGTGAACAGGGAGGATTCCCCCGTGGCGACCCCAAAGCAGGTGCTGCTTGCGGATACGGACGAGGCGTTCGGGACTCTCCTGGCGCGAGCCCTCACCGACCGCGGTCACCGAGTCGAGCATGTGGACGACGGTGAGCAAGCCATGGCAAAGCTCGTGGCCGAGAGCTCCTTCGATACCGTGGTCTTGCCCTGCATCCTGCCCGGCCGCAGTGGCCTCTCGATCTGCCACGAGCTGACGCGACGTCGTCAGGGACGGCCCCGGGTCCTTTTCCTCCTCGAAGTCGACGATCCCCAGGTGCGAGGCCTGGCGCGTATCTGTGGCGCCTCCGCCGTCTTGCCCCGGTCGAGCGATCTCGAGGCGATCGTGAGCCTGATCGAAGCGGAGCCCCGGCGGCCCGACATCAAGGGTCTGCTCGGTCCCCGGGAGGAGCGCATCAGGAAGGGGGAGGTCCAGCCGGAGACGAGCCTCGCCGTTCTCCTCAACGAGGGCACCTTCCTCGACGACCTCATCGATCCCGACACCGGGGTCTACAAGACGAGCTACCTGATCCTGAAGCTCCAGGAGGAGTTCAAGCGGACCAGCCGCTACGGCTTGCCACTGGCGTGTGCCCTGCTCCGGGTCGATCCGAATGCCGAGGACGTGTTCGGTCGCGTGGCCGGGACTCTCCTCACCGAGTGCCGGGACACCGACGTGGTGGGGCGCGTGGGCAAGAGCGATCTGCTGGTCCTGCTCCCGGGGACCAACGGCTCGGGCGCTCGCTCGCTCGTTCTGCGACTCCTGCGCTCGGTGGGCATTCCCGTGGGGGGAAGCCTCCAGGTGGGAATCGGGACCCACCCCTCTCCGGGAGTCGAGACGGCCGAGAACCTGGTGCGGATGGCCGAGGGAGGGATGGTCAAGGCCTCGGCGTTCCAGGCCTCCGACGTCTGAGATGATCCCGGTCCCGCTCCGCGGCGATCATCTCGTCCCGCCAGCGGCGATCATCTCGTCCCGCCAGCGGCGATCATCTCGTCCCGATCGCGGGCGGCACCGAGGGCTCCTTCCCCGGTCGTCTTCTTGGTCACGTAGAAGTCACCGAGGACGAGGTGCTCGAGGCCGCAGCCGAAGAACATGGCCAGCGCGTCCTCGGGGCTGCACACCATGGGCTCTCCCCGGCGATTCAGGCTCGTGTTGATGAGCACCGGGATGTCGGTGATCTTCCGGAACTCGTCGAGCAAGCGGTGGAAGCGCGGGTTGTGACCGGCGTCGACGATGTGAGGTCGGGCGGTGCCGTCCACGTGGACCGCCTCCTTGATGCGTGACCTCCAGCTCTCCTGGACCAGGAAGCTGAAGGTCATGTACGGAGAGGGGTGCGAGGTGCCGAGGATCTCGGGGGCCGCCTCGGCCAGCATGCTGGGGCAGAAGGGGCGCCAGTTCTCGCGGAACTTGATCCGGGCGTTGATCTCGTCGGAGAGGCCGGGAGTGGACGGGTTGCCGAGGATCGAGCGGTTGCCCAGGGCGCGGGGGCCGTACTCCATGGCTCCCTGGAACCAGGCCACGATCTGCCCCGAGGCGAGAAGCTCGGCCGTCCTCTTCTCCACGTCGTCGAGCTTGAGGTGGGGGATGCGGAAGCGGTCGAGAGCGGCACGGATCTGCTCGTCAGAGTAGGAAGGACCGAGGTAGGCGTGCTGCATGGGGACGATCTTCTCTCCCTCCTCCGCCGCCACGTAGGTCGCCGCTCCGAGCGGAGCCCCGGCGTCGTGGGCCGCCGGCTGGACGAAGATCTCCTTCACCAGCGGGTGTTCCAGGATCTTGCGGTTCATCCGCACGTTGAGAGCGCACCCTCCGGCCAGGCACAGGCGGCCGTGGCGGGCCAGGCCGGGCGCGAGGTGCTTCTCCAGGAGGCGAAGGACGGTGGTCTCCAGGGCCCGCTGCGTCGCGGCCGCGATGTGCGTATACGGTTCGGAGAGACCGTCGCCCTTCCGGGGCGGCCCCCACATCTGGACGAGCTCCCGCGAGTACATCTTGTCCGTGTGCGCCCGGCGACCCCGGGTGGCCCAGACCAGGTCGTCGTTGATGCGAAAGCCGTTCTCGGTCTGCGAGAGAAGCGGAGAGACGTCGACGCGGGTGGGATCGCCGTAGGCCGACATCCCCATGGTCTTGAACTCGCCGTCGTCACGGTGGAAGCCCAGGAACTCGGTCACCGTGGAGTAGAGGAAGCCGAGCGAGTCGGGGTTGATGATCTCGTGGATGACCTCGATCCGGGATCCCTTGCCCTCGGCGAAGACGGTGGTGGCAAACTCGCCGCTTCCGTCGATGCTCAGGATGGCCGCCTCGTCGAAGCCGGACAGATGGTAGGTGGACGAGGCATGAGCGAGGTGGTGGTCGACCCAGCGGATCTCGGGCTTCTTTCCGTCGAACCCCGTGGCGGCGAGGGTGTCGCGGATCTTGCGCTCACGCCTCTCACGCTCCGAACGCGCCGACACGAGAGCCTTGAAGGCTCGTGACGGTCGGCTCAGGAGACAGCGGCGGACGTAGGCACCCCGTTTCCTGCGCCAGGAGTCCGGGCTCCAGGGGAATGCCAGGACGTCGACGTCGCTCGTGCGGATTCCGGCCCGCTCGAGACAGAATCGAACGGCGTTCACGGGAAGGGCGCGGATGGCGTGCTTGTCGCGCGTGAACCTCTCCTCCTCGGCCGCCGCCTCGACCTTGCCGTTGACGAGCAGTGCCGCCGCGGGATCATGGTTGAACGGGCTTCCGATGCCCAGGATGATCATGGTGTCGCTCCGGAGATGTTGGTGGCCCTCACTCCTCTCCCGCGTCTTCGAGCTGGTCCCAGATCTCGGGGGAGATCTCGAGGTCGGAGGCTCCGACGTTGTCCCGGAGCTGCTCGAGCTTCGTTGCTCCGATGATCACGCTCGAGACCTCGCATCGCCTCAGGCAGTAGGCCAGGGCCAGGCGAGCCGGGGTGGTGCCGAGCTTCTCCGCGAGGCCGACCAGCCGGTCGGCCCGGGCCAGCGAGTCGGCATCGAGATACCGCTGCACGAACCCGTGGGTTCGATCGTCGGCGGCCCGGCTGTCGGGAGGGATCTTGCCCCCTTTGTACTTGCCGGTCAGCACGCCTTGCGCGAGCGGCGAGAAGACGACGTTTCCGATCCCTTCGCGCTGACACACGGGAAGGATCTGAGGCTCGATCTTGCGCTGCAGGAGGTTGTACACCGGCTGGTTGGAGACGGGCCCCTCGAAGCCCAGGGACCGTGCCAGGTGGCAGGCATCGGCGATCTGCACCGCGGTCCACTCGCTCACCCCGTAGTAGAGGATCTTGCCTGTCTGCTGGAGGTGGTCCAGAGCGCGAAGCGTCTCCTCGAGGGGGGTATCCGGGTCGAATCGGTGGCACTGGTAGAGGTCCAGGTAGTCCAGGCCCAGCCGTTGCAGGCTCGCCTCGCAGGATTCGACCACGTGCTTGCGGGACAGGCCCTGGTCGTTGGGCTTCGCGCTCATGGGAAAGAAGCACTTGGAGGCAACGACGAGATCCTTGCGAGGGATCCCGGCGAGCGCCTTGCCGAGGATGCGCTCCGCCTCTCCGCCGGCATAGACATCCGCGGTGTCGAAGAAGTTGATCCCCGCCTCGAAGGCCTCGCCCGCGATCCGCGTGCTGTCGTCGGCGCCCACCTTGTAGCCGAGGGTGATCCAGCTTCCGAGCGCAACCTCGCTCACCTTGAGCCCGCTCCGTCCCAGCCTCCGGTACTTCATGCAACCTCCTCGTCGGGAAAGGCTTCCTGGTCAGGGTCTGGCCGCGGTGCAGTCTCCGACGGCGTGCCGGGCTCTTCAAGGTCCCGCCTCGCGGCGAGGGCCCGGACGCCTCCCGAAAGTCGGCTCAAGTCCATGCCGGAGAACGTCGATCAGGAGAGCATGACTCACCGAGAGCTGACTCCGCGTCCCGGGGAGACCGGCGAGGTCTCCACCCGGGTGGACGAACGCCGCGAGTTTCCCCGCGTCGATGGCCGGGACACCTCCGTGCGCTTCAAGATCCTGGACGATGCGCACGTCCTGTCCGAGTACACCGTCGGACAGACCCGGAACGTGAGCTTCGGCGGCGTCTCCTTCGCCTCCACCACCCCGGTTCGTCCCGGGTGTCTCCTCGTCATCGAGATCCGGCTCGATGGCGACAAGTCGCCGGTGAGCGCGCTGGGGACGGTGGTTCGCTGCGATGAGGGGAGCGACGGCTTCGTGCTCGCGGTGGAGTTCCTCTGGACGGGCTGCGAGGAGCTGACCCACCAGAAGCTCCAGAAGTTCGTCCGCGAGCGGCTCCTCGTCGACTGACCACCCCCGTCCGTCGGCCGCTACCGCCGGAGCGATGCTGCTCTCACCCCGCGTCGGAGCTCTCCTGGGCCCCGATCAACTTCTCCTCGACGCGCTTCCTGGCCGCCTCGTCGCCCGCCTTCTCGTATCCCCAGACGGCATAGCGATACTTCTCGAGGCTCTCGGCGCGGCCCGCGGTCTCGGAATAATGCTCGGCCGTCACGATCCCGGGGTGGGCTTGATCGACCTGGGCCAGCAGGAAGCTGTCTCCTCGCTCGACGGCGCGAGCGAGCAGGGAGCGGAAGCCGTCGACGTCCTGGCTCCGCACGAAGAACTGCAGGGCCTCGTAGTCGGCTCCGGCCGCGAGATGCTCCCGGCCCGCCGCCTTCAGGCTCTCGGGAGTCGACTTCGGCCCCCACAGGAGGTTGCGTCGCTGGATCGGGTCAAGCTTGCTCTTGGCCATGATCGAGAAGGCTAGCAACGCGGTCCGTCCCTCGCAAGCCGACCGCGAGGGCCAGGGCCCGGTGTCGGTGCTCGGGTCAGCTCCGGGCCAGGATGAGCTGCTTGCCACAGACGATGCATTCCTGGTGGAGCAGCGTGTCCAGCCAGCGGAACTGCTCGGTGCGCAGGCAACGCGAGCAGTAGTGGCTGTCGGTCTTCTTTTTCGGGGTCGAGCTCATGGCACAGCACCGCCTGAAGTGGTCGCCGCTTCGTCCGATCTCAGGTTCTGGTCGAACAGGACTACAAGTGCCGTGCCCGAAAAAGTTGCCGGGTCTGACGGAGGACCGGTGGGCTTGCGAGGGCTCCTGGCGGGGCCAGGGTGTCTGGCGGGCGCGTTGCGGTCCGCAGAGGCTCGATCCTTCCCGCGTCGATTGTCCGAGGAGCGGGCAGGCTGTCCCCATCTCGGGCAGCTGCCAGCCTCAGGAGGGCCAGCCTCAGGAGGGCCAGCCACAGGAGAGCCAGCCTCAGGAGGGCCAGGCTCCTAGCCCACGAATCGGTGTCGGCGACCGTTGACCGCGGCTCGTCCATTGAGGCCGACGCTGTCGAGGGTGCTGACGAAGGGGCAGTGGATGCGACCCAGCATGGGGCTCCCCTTCTTCTGGAAGGACGGGTAGTAGTAGGCACCGATGTTCAGGTGGTGTTCGCCGAAGGTCCCCGAGATCGAGCCGTCGGCCTTCTCTCGCCACTTCTGATTGCGGGTGCGGTCGTTGATCGCCACCAGGATCTGGACATCCTTGCCACCCATGTCCACGGCGTCGAGAGGGCCCAGGCGAATCGTGGCCCGCTTGTCGCCGAACATGGGGTGGGAGTGAAATTCTCCAAGGACTCGATACTTAGGAATGTTCCTGAGGACCGACTCCACGACCTTGCGCCGGCCCGGCCGGAGAAAGACCTCGGAGGACTTCCGATCAGCGCTCTGGTAGGGAAGGGCCCCCGACACGATGAACCGGTCGGACAGACGGTAGCCCAGGAGGACTCCGTAGCACTCCTTCTTGTAGACCTCGGCACTTGCCACGAGCATGCCGAGGAGCGCCGCTTCTTCGAGGTGCACGTCCACAGGCGGTCTCCAGGGAGCGTCGCTCCGGAGACGGACCGACCCTGCCCAAAGAAATGAAAAAAGAATTTGGCCCGAGCGCCTTGGGCCCCGAGGCGAGGCCGCACTTCATCGTTTCCCCCCCGGTTTCCTCCGGGCCGGGCCCGCAGGTGGAAGTTCGACTATACATGAGACCAGAGGAGGCGTCAACGCGGTGGGATAAAGAACTTAAAGTGTTAATTGACAATGGGTTATGCTCTCATGTGCGGGCTCGGAATGGCCCCGTTGGAACCGGTCTCCGGGGCCTCCCTTCCGACTTCCCGGAGGGAGGGTACAGGCCTCCTCGGGGTCGTTCCAGGCCGTGAGCACGCCCGCCCTCGCGGGGTGGTATTCTGGTCGGTCCTCACCGCTCGAGAGGGAGGAGCGGCGGTGGCCCTGGCCTCCCTTCCCGGGACCATCACGTCGGGAAGCGGAATGGAGATGAGACCGATCGAAACCACGCGATCCACCTCGCTCAACACCCTGAGCGAGGAAGAGGAGATGCTGCAAGGCATGGTGCGCGAGTTCGCTCGCGAGCAGCTTCTCCCCCTCGTCGAGACCATGGACCGCCAGGGGTCCTACGATCTGGCCATCCTGCCCCGGCTCTTCGAGCTGGGGATCATGGGAATCGAGATCCCCGAGACCCTGGGGGGTGGAGGCGGCTCCTTCTTCATGTCGGTGCTGGCCATCGAGGAGATCTCCGCCATCGATGCCGCGGTGGGAGTCCTCGTGGATGTCCACAACACCCTCACCGTCAAGGCTCTCCTCCGCTTCGGGTCGAGGGAGCTGCAGGAGAGGTACCTGCCCCAGCTCGCCACCAGCAAGATCGGAGCCTACTCGCTCAGCGAGCCCGGTGCCGGAAGCGACGCCTTCGCACTGCGCTGCCGGGCGGCGGAGGATGGCGACCACTACGTGCTCGACGGCCAGAAGATCTTCGTGACCAACGCCGCCGAAGCCGACCTCTTCCTCGTCTTTGCCAGCGTCGATCCCGACCAGGGCTATCGCGGGATCAGCTCCTTTCTCATCGAGAAGGGAACGGACGGCTTCGAGATCGGGAAGCGGGAGTCGAAGCTGGGAATCCGGGCCAGCAGTACCTGTGAGATCGTGTTCGAAGGCTGCCGTGTGCCTCGCGAGAACATGGTCGGCGAGAAGGGCAAGGGGTACAAGGTGGCCATCGAGAGCCTCAACGAGGGACGGATCGGGATCGGGGCCCAGATGCTCGGTCTGGCCCGGAGAGCGCTCGAGCTCGGCATCGCCTACGCACGGACCCGCAAGCAGTTCGGAAGGCCTCTGGCCGACTTCCAGGCCATGCAGTTCAAGCTCGCCGAGCTGGCCACGGAGGTCGAGACTTCACGTCTGATGGTCTACAACGCCGCGCGGCTCATCGAGGAGGGGAGACCGTTCGTGCGTGAGGCGGCCATGGCCAAGCTCGTGGCCGGTCGCGTCGCGGAGCGCGTCGCCTCGGAGGTGGTGGAGATCTTCGGAGGCTACGGTTTCATCACCGAGTATCCGGTGGAGAAGCTCTACCGTGACTCGAAGATCGGGAAGATCTACGAGGGCACGTCCTTCATGCAGCTGCAGACCATCGCCAGGACGATCCTCGGCGAGGGAGTCTGAGGCGCATCTCTCCGACCTGCCTCAGGTTCCCGAGATGGCCTCTGCGGTGACGATGCGGACGCCCTGCAGCTCCTCGGCGGCGTGACCGTAGTAGCCGGCGATTTCCGTCAGGTCACGGTCGTGGATCTTCTTGAATCCGAGCTTCTCCAGCGCCTTCGCCACCCGCTCCCTGCCCATGAAGAAGCGTGGGGCGACTCCCAGGTAGGCGGTGGCGAAGTCCTGCCCCGGGCTTCGATCCCCGTACTCGGCCTCGTCGAGGTAATCGAACAGCAGGGCCTTTCGCGCCACACGGACCGAGGAGACGTCGATGAGCATCCTCTCCACCGTCTGCGAGTCCAGGGTCGGAAGCAGGCCCTCGAGAACGAACACCGCGGGACGCGTGGCCAGGCCCGGGATCTTCTGGATGGATCGAAGGGGAAGGCCCTGACCCGATCGGCTCTCGAGAAATGTCGTGAAGGGTGGCGTGGCACCGAGCAAGGCATGGAGCCGGTGCAGCTTGAGGAGGAGCATGGCCTTGCTGTCGATCTCCAGGATCCGGGCACCCATCTCCTCCACGACCGGGAGGCGGGAGGAGCGGATGTCGACTCCGCCGAAGAGGGTGAAGATCGTCTTGCCGCCCTCTCGGACCCGCGAGGTCGTCCACTCGTCCACGAAGCGCTGTCGGCTCAGGATGGCGGGGCGGAGGCTCGGGAATCGAGCGTCGATGCGACTCGCCAGCCTCAGGCCGACCTCTCCGGCCAGAAAGGGAGCCGCGGGATCGGTGACGATCCCGGTCATGGGGCTGTTCGTCTCCAGCGCCCGGAGTCCGGCCGTGAGCAGACCCGGGGCGCGAAGCGGTCCCACCCGGACGCTTCTGGAAGAGATGCTCTTCATACCTGCTTCCCCATCGGCCGTGATGGGGCAAGAGGTTGAGAGCCGTTCTCCGTCCTTTCAGCGCGAGGCCCCGACCGGGCTCGCCTCCACCCGGATCCAGGGGGACGGGGCGTGTCGGGACGTCAGGTGGACATGCGTCTCGAGGTCCTGGCGGGTGCCCAGGGCTCGTTCCAGCTCGTCCGTGACCAGCGAGGGCGTGTTGTTCTCTGCGCTGAGGTGGGCGCACAGGAGGTGACGAAGCCGGGGGGCGGCGTGTGCACGGACCAGATCTGCGGCCTGCCGGTTCGAGAGGTGGCCGAGGTCGGAGGCCACCCTCGACCGCAGCTCCTCAGGATAGCGACCGGTCATCAGGCGGTCGAGATCGTGGTTCGTCTCCAGGACGAGGGCATCGACCCGTGAGACCTCGCGCTCGACCTCTTGCGTCGCTACGCCGAGGTCGGTGAAGATGCCAGCCGCCACACCTTCGCTCTCGATCACGTAGCCCACCGACTCGGCCGCGTCGTGGGAGACGGGAACGGAGCGGATGACGGTGGCCCCCACCTCCCGATGCTCACCCGTGGGAAAGACCTCCACGGTGTGGACTCCCCGCAGGCAGGTGCGCGCGTTGACGAGAGTCGGCTCGTTGAGGAGCACGCGCAGCCGGTGACGTCGTGCGAGCGCACGGATGCCCGCGACATGATCGAGATGATCGTGCGTGACGAGAATGGCGTCGATGGATCGCGCGTCGCGACCGAACAGACGGAGCCTCTTCTCGAGCTGCAATGCACTGATTCCACAGTCGATGAGGAGCCGTGCCGAGCCCGTCTCGACGTAGGCGGCGTTGCCGTTGGAGCCGCTGGCGAGGGCGACGATCTCGATCACGGAGGTCTCTCCTTTCGACCCGAGGATCGGGTCGTGTCTGCGGATGCGTTCTGGCCCGCAGGCAGCACTGTAGGCCGCTTCCCGGGGAAGAACAAGGGAAAGCCCTCATCCGGAAGAGCCTCGAGCTACCTCCGTACGGCCCTTCGGTGCCGCAAACCCGACCGTCTCGAGCATGGCAAGAACGTCGCTCGAAAAAAACTGTGGCCGGAAAGAAGGTCATGCTCAAGAGTTTGCGACGCGAACGGTCAGAAATCCTCGTCGCTTCGCCACGATCTGTGTTGACCCGAGAACGGACCGATGGCTATACTCGCGCTCTGCCACCCGACTCGCCAAGCGGTTCGTGCGAGTCACCTGGGGGTTTCTCGAGCCATCCAGACATCTGGCAAGGGAACAGTCGATCAAGGTTACTCTGGGGATTTTCTGTCATCTCGTCACGACGGCGTTCCCTTGAAAACGCCGGGCGACAGTCATCAGTCATGGGAGCGAAGCTCCGGGGACGGAGGAAGGGAAAGCACGGGGCGGTGAAGTCCTTGCGAGGACGCTGCGGTGGGACGTGATGTTCCTGTCGAAGAACCCGAGCTTCAAGGGGGTGGGAGACGACCATCGCTCCCACTCCCTTTCCCATGCTTCCCCGGTTCCCTTGCCAAATCAGGTTCCAGAGACCGTATCAGGAGAGCCAGGCTCGCCTGTGCGGTAAGGCGGTTCCGCTTGCCGGGCTTCGAGAGACTCCCGGGGTGGTCCTTCGGCGTGCCTGGTCCCACGCCGGACGTGCTTCGCAGTGACTCAGAACACCGTGACTCAGAACACCGTGACTCAGAACACCGTCACCTTCAAGCAGTTGGTGATCTCAAGGGAGCCATCGGGGAGAATGAGGCCTGCCTGGACCCACATCTCGCTCAGCGGAAGTGCGTCCTCCGGAATCACGAAGGGGACCGAGCCGAGACCGAATGCATCGAGCGGCAACCCCGCACTCCTCCGCTTGACCATCCGGAATCCGTCAGAGCTCGGGCCCTCGAAACAGAACTCGAAGCCCTGCCTGAAGTAACTCCCCGGATTGTCATCCGCCGCGATGGCAAACCCCGATCCCGGCTCGCCGGACACGACGAGGGTCAAGGTCCGGCCTGCCTGGGGGTAGCCCGTGTAGCTGAGCTCCCGCGGGTTGGTCTGGTACTCGAACCCCTCGGCCAGCCAACTTTCACCCCCGGCCGTGCGCACCCTCACCTCGACACTGGCCTTTCCGGCATGAGGCGGCATCACGAGTCGCATCTCCGAGCTCGACAGAAGCTCGCAGGGAACGCTGACTCCTCCCACGAGGGCCTCGACCTCGCCAAGGAATCGTTCTCCGTGAACGGTCACCCTCGTTCCGCCGCGCAGGGGTCCCGATGACGGGTCGACCGCGGTCAGTACCGGCGGCTCGGGAGGCGCTACCGCGAGCACGGCCCGGTAGGCGTTGACCCTTCCGTAGCCCATGAAGGGATCGAAGCCAGGAATGTCTTCGCCCGGTGTCCCGACCAGGTCGTCGGCGGTCGACCGAACGACTTCACGGACCTCGTTCCAGCGGAGAAGGGGGTTGGCGGAAAGCACGAGGGCGGCCACGCCGGCGACCGCGGGAGTGGCAGCCGAGGTTCCGTTCATCCCCGTCAGGTAGTTTCCCCTGCCGTATCCGCCCGAGCCCATGATGTCGGTGGTGCGGATGAGCACGCCGGGAGCCACCAGATCGAGACCGGGGCCCCAGTTGCTGCCCCACCAGGACTCCCCGTCGCAGCTCGTGGGGCTCTTCCTCTCGTCGCACGGGCTCGTGGCCCCGATGCCCAGGGTCCAGGGAAGGTTGGCCGGATAGTGCACGGCGCCGTTGTTGTTGCCGGTGGCGAAGAGCACCACGCAGCCCAGCCCCGAACGACCCCGGGTGACCGCGTTGACGACAGCGGCGTCGATGACCGAGGAGGGTGTGCCTCCTCCCCAGCTGTTGGAGAGGATGTCTGCTCCTCCGCGCCAGGCCAGCTCGATCCCGCTCGCGGCCCACTCGTTGGTCGTCCAGGTGCCCGACGCCCCGCGCGCGATGCGGACCGACATCAGGCTACAGCCGTACGCCACGCCGACCGATCCCTTGCCGTTGCCTCCCAACGCGCCCACGATCCCCGCACAGGCCGTGCCGTGGGGATCGCTCGAGGAGGCGTTGCCGGCAACGCCTCCGGGAGGCGACGCGCTGCGGTCGGTGACGTCGATCCCTGCCACGATGCTCGGGGCCAGATCCTCGTGATCCATGTCGACGCCCTCGTCGATGATGGCCACCACCACGTCGGGGCTGCCAGTGACGAGGCTCCAGGCCTCGAGAGCATCCAGGTCGGCATCGATCCCGAATCCGTGTTGCCCCGTGTTGTCGAGGTGCCAGGAGTCGCCGAAGAGGGGATCGTCGGGCGCGTCCATCAGCGGCTGGAAGAGGAACACCGGTTCCGCGAAGAGGACGCCGGGGCGACCGTCGAGCAAGGCAGCCACGCGCGGCGCCTCGATCGGGCCGTGCGCCGGCATCTCGAGACGGTAAGCGTCGACGGCCTCCAGGTGCCGGGGATTCCGGAGCCCCAGCTCCTCGCAGGTCGCGAGCAAGGCCGACTCGTCGGCCTCCTCGTCGCGGCCCACGAGCAGGTGTCCGGTGGGGACCTGGAGCCTTCCCTGGTAATCGTAAACCGGGGATGAGAACGAAACCCCCGCGTCGGTGTCGAGGATCGAGAGCGCCTGGGACAAAGTAGGACCCGTCTCGGACAGGCGAGCCAGCCATACGTCCAGGGGCAGGAGGTCCGCCTGACCCGCGAGCTCGAGCGCATCCCCGAGGCGCGCGAGGGTTTCCCTGGCTTCCTCGGTGTCGGGCGACGCGAGGAGGCGAAAGGCGACCCGTCCGGGTGCCGTGGACAGCCGAACCCGGGTCTCCCCGACGCCGTAGCTCGCGGCGGGGATCGATGGATTCGCGACGCTCGGCTCCTGGGCCTTGCCGGTGCGGATCGGCAGCGACAGGGCGGCAACGAGGAGCAGGAGCGAGAGAGAGAGAGATGGATGCTGGCTTCTTACCCCGGTCATGGAACCCCTTCCCCGGATCTTCTTCCTGGCCCGGAATGCTCCGGGTAAACCCCGAGGCGCCGTGCGATGCGTTGGATCGCGGGCGCGCCTCTCCCGACCGGGAGAGGTACCTTCATCTGGAGAATACTCTATAAAGACTTGTTGGGCAAGAGGTTCAGGTGGGTACTCAGCGGGGTCTCAGAGGGGTGTCGCGAACCTCGATCGACCCCGCGTCCTTGGCCGCGTTCACGACCTCCAGGACCTTCTCCAGGGTCGGGATCTCGCCCAGGAGGCGTCCTCCGGCCAGGTCGGAGGCCGCCTGGACCATGTGGAGGATGTCGGGGACCGATCGCCGTCCGTCGACCGCCGAGAGCACGGCCATGGCCAGCGGGCGGTAGGTGGCCAGCGAGGACCCGAGGTCCGCCGACAGGCCGCCGACGAGAGTCCGGGTCTGGAGGTGCTCGGGGAGGGCCCCCCTCAGCTCGGGGATGCGCCCGGCGTACCGGGTCTCGGTGCGCTCTCCGCGCGGCTCTTTGGGGTTGGAGACTCCCGAGAGAAACGCGTAGGCATCGGTGAGGTCCTTCATGAAGAGGCTGCCCTCGGACCAGAGGTTGTCCCGGCGGCTCGCCACGTAGTCGGTTGCCTTCTGGCTCCCGGAGACCAGGGTCACGAGGCTGGCCACGCTCGTTCTTTCCCGCAGGAGGGCGTGGAGGAGGAGATTGCGGGCGCGCCACCACGATTCCTCGGTGACCTTGCCCTGGGCGTCGGCGAGAAGATCCGTGCTCCGGTCCAGGATGGCGCTGAGCCGGATGCGGCTTCGTGCGACCACGGCCGCGGAGGCGGCGAGGATTCCCGGTTCGTCGGCGTGGGCGAGCAGGCGGGCCAGGGAGGCGGCAAACACCAGATCGATTTCGAGCCGGGCGCGGCTCACGGCCGCCACCGCTCCTCCTGCGGGCCGACCTCCCTGTCCGCCGATGGTGGCGAGGCTTACCGCGGGCACTCCCACCGGCGTGTCATTGAGAGCGTCATGGACGAGGAGAGGACGCCAGTCCTTGAGGAACTCGGGGACCTCGCCCGCGAAGTACCCCTGGTAGGGGAGCTCGGGACGGAAGGACTTCGAGGTGCCCTCGCTGCTCGCGGATACCTCGTCGAAGGTGGCCCGGGCCAGATCGTCGAGGAACGAGGGGCGGAAGAGCGGAGTCCCCAGCAGTGCAGTGGCCCGATCGGGAGACTCTCCCAGGACTTCCCCCACCCCGTCGATGTGGACGGCGGCCAGGAGTCGACGACGCTGATCGGGATTGGTGGCAAAGGCCTCGTAGATGCCGGAGATTCCGGTGACCCACCACATCCGGATGGTGCGTCGGGGTCGCGGAATGCGTTCATCGCTGGCAAGCCGGTGGAGGCACCGACCGATTTCGAGAAGGGCCGCGCAGCCCGAGCTTCCCGACGTGGCCCCCAGGGAGGAGTCCTCGAGCCGGGCGGTGAGGAGGAGCTCGGGCAGGTTCTCGTCCTGGCCCGGAAGAACGGCCTCCACCAGGAGCTGGCTTCCTGGTGGGCCGAGATCGGCGTCGACGCGGGAGCGCACCATGACGGGGCCGATCCTCTGGCCGGATCCGGTCTCTCCGAGGAGGAGCTGGCGGAGCATGTTCGCGTCGCGCCGGGACACGGAGAACGCGAACGCGCCCTTGATGGCGTCGTTGTCGCGGGGCGGAAGGGGGAGGAGTGACGCGGGCACCAGGTCAAGGGCCTCACCCTCCTGGTACGAGATGACCCCGAGGGCGCCCCGTCGCCAGATCGCCTGGGGGACGACGGCTCGCAGCGGACCCGAGGCGAGCACGACGCTTCCCGCGGGATTCACGTCGCGATAGTCACGTTCGGAGGTTCCGCGTCCCACGTCGACCACCCGCGCCTCGACGAGCCCCGAGCGCGAGAAGGCGGCGAGCGACCACGGAATGGCGTCGAAGCTCGTGATGCGCCGGGGAGAGGGCAGGATCACCGCCACCTCACCGGAGACGGGGCTCCAGGTCGGATAGTAGCCCTTCTGCTCCACGAGGCGCACGTTGGAGAGTCCGATCTGCTGGGCCATCTTCTGGAGGTGCTCGGCCGCAGCCCGGAGCTGGTCATAGCGGCCCGGAGCCCGCTGAAACGCCTCGAGCTGCATCATGGTCTGGTAGGCGCGCTCGGACGAGATCTCGGAGGCGATGGCCGACCTCTCGCTCGCGGGAAGGAGGCACCTTCTCACCGGCTCCTGTGCGGTCGCGGATCTGCCCAGGGCACAGATCAGGGCCGAGGCCAGGACGAGTGTGGCGCGCGTTCCTGGCGCGATCGGTGGCGGCTGCGGCTTCGTCATGTGATCGGTGCTCCCAGGTCGTCGGTAGGGCCCCCATCGTCCTCGATGGCACCCAGTGCATCCAGAATGGCGTGGAGCGCGGCCGGGTTCGAGAGATCCTCGAGGGCGTGGTCAGGGCCCGTGCTCTCGAGCACGTCTCTGCCGGTGAACCCGGTGGCCACCGCGAGGACACGATAGCCTGCGGCTCGGGCCGCGCTCACGTCGAGAGGCGTGTCCCCGATGACCAGGATCCGCGACTCGTCCACCGGATGGCCCAGGATGTCCTGGCCGCGACGGGCCGCCGAGCGGAGCACCTCGCTACGCTCACCGCGCGGACCGGCATCCTCGGCAAATCCTCCGTAACGGAAGAACGCCTCGATACCGCCGTGGCGCAGCTTGATCCGGCCGGTCTTCTCCAGGTTGCCCGTGGCCACACCGAGCAACACGTCGGTGCGGCGGCTCAGCTCGTCGAGGACGACGGGGACGCCGGGAAGGAGCTCGACGCTGTTCGGTTCGGCCAGGGCCGCCTCGAGGTCGGCGGCGTAGGCCGACTTCACCTCGTCGATCTCGTGATCGTGGGGTGGACGACCCAGTCTCCTGCGGAAAAGGTCGTCCAGGATCGCGGTATCGATTCTCCCCGCGACCGGAACTCCCCGCATGGCGTCCTCGATGCCGAAGAGGCCCCGGAAGATCTTCTCCAGGGACCGCGACCCCCGGCCGGAGGTGAGCAGCAGGGTTCCGTCGATGTCGAACAGGACGAGCTTCATGGTGAGACCGAGTCGAAGACTCCTAGGGAGTGATCACGAAGCTCGTCACGTTGGAGAGATCCGCCACTCCCGACTGCGATGAGCTGTTGATGACGGCGTAGGCGAAGTGGAGCTGGAGGCCTGCGATCGAGCCCAGGCCGGGGATCTTGAACCCGGCCGTGGCGTGGCCGGTGCCGTCGAGCCGCCCCGTGAAATCGCGAAAGACGCTGCTTCCGTCCGCCTGGGCCTGGAAGATCTGGAAATCGAAGTTGAGCGGAAAGACGCGGCTGTCACCGGGGTCGGACAGGGGAATCCCCGGCGGGGCGAGGGTGCGCGAGCAGAGCAAGAGGTACTTGCGTGAAGGATTCCCGGGGCTCTGGAGCTGGAGTGGTACCAGGGTGCCGAGGCTGGTGGGGCCGGAGTGGGTCAGGACCGAGTTGGTTTCGTAGGTATAGGCTGCGGCGAGGGTGTCGCACTGGAGGTCGGGATTACAGACTTCGACGTCGACCGCGCCCGTGCCCGGAGGCGTCAGCACCGAGATCCGGTTGTCGTCAAGGAAGGTGACCATGGATCCACTGTTGCCCCCGAAGGACGCCGTGGCTCCGCTCTGGAAGTTGTTGCCAAAGATCGTGACCAGGGAGCCGCCGCTGGCGGGACCGGTCTGCGGAACGACCACCAGCACCTCGGGGGCCGGACCCCCGCCTCCCGCGGTGTCGACCACCGCCCGGATGGCGAGCTGCCCCGTGATGCCGAGACTGCATCCATCGAACCAGAGGCCCGAGTTCACATCCCGGATCCGGTTCTTGCCGCTGATGCAGCCCACGCCCTGGTCGGTGACCAGGTTCGGCTCGGCCGGGCTACCCCCGGAGGCGGGGCTCGCACCCACGGTGAACTTGCCACTGTTGATGACGATGCCGGACGAGCTGACGTCGATTTCGGTGAAGGCGTTGGCGGCCAGCGACACGGTGCCGCTCGTGTAGACCGGAGAGCCGGGGTTGACGGTGCCGGTGGGATAGATGGTTATGATGTAGTCACGGAAGTTTCCGGGGACACCGGTGGAGTCGGCGATCAGGATCTGTACGGTCTGGATCGTGATGGGGTACTCGCCCGGGCTGGCTTCGAGCACCGCGGCCCCGATGTCACCGGCAATGAACCCGGCCTGGATGGTCGCGGGCTGCCCGGTCATGATGTTCTCGTTCTGGAGGGTCCTCTGTCCGGCCCGGCCATCGGCAGGAAAGAGGGCCAGCAGAGTGAAGAGGACGAGCGTCAGGCGGGTCAGGATGCGCATCGGGAACTCCTTCCGGTTGAGGGGTGGCCCTGGCCCGCTGCCCTCGGTCCACGGCCAGCCCATTCTATCCCGAGATGCGGCAGGGGGGAACAGCCCCGGCGTGATAGTCTTTCCCTCCCGCATCCGCCCCGGGAGGAGCGGAGAGAGGAGGACGCGAGCCTTGTTCGATTTCCTCTTTAACGACGAACCGAATCCCCGGGATTCCCTGCTCGACCTCGCCCTCGGATACATCGAAGAGGGCGATCTCGATGCCGCCCGGCTGCCCCTCCAGCAGATGCTCGACCTCGACCCTGCCGATCTCGACGCCTACAACTACCTCGCTCTGATCACCCGCGAGGAGGACGACATGACGACGGCCCTGGCGATTCTCGAGAAGGGAAAGCCGGCCGCGCACCGTGTCTTGCAGGAAGCTCGAGGCGCGAACCTCTGGATCGACAACCGGGCGAGAGTGGCCCTGAAGCTGCTGGGCGAGATCGTCCAGGTGCTCTACCTTCTCGATCGATTCGAGGAGGCGGTGGAGGTGGCACAGCGGGTGCTCGAGCACAACCCGTCGGACAACCTCGGGGTCTCCCAGATCCTCGCCCTCATTCGCCATCGACAGGGGGATATCGAGGCCGCGATCGGCCACTACCGCGACGCGGAGCCGCGTGCCGATGTTCTCTTCAACCTCGGGCTCGCCCTCCTCCAGTCCGATCGACAGGAAGAGGCGTTGGTGGCCATTCGTCGCGGCATCTTCGAGAACATTTTTCTCGCGCCCCTGATCCTCGGACGGAGCCCCGAGCCGTCGTACGAGTCGGAGTGGAGGAACCGGAGCTGTCGCGTCGACGCGGGAGCCTTCGAGAAGACGAGCGGGCAGCTCTGGTGCGGAGAGCCGGAGGCGATCGCCTTCCTGGAGCGCGTGTGGACCGATGCGCGCGTCAAGAGTGACGTCAGCGAATACGTGCGGCTCGTGGAGGAGGGAAGTCCCGAGGACGACTCCACGCGGAACGGAGCGGGCGAGCGACTGCGCAGGCTGAGATCCGAAAACCGTCTTTCCAGAACGGGCCGCTCCGTCCTTGCCCGCGTGAAGGCAAACGCTACAGCCGAACCGACCCCGTCTCCTCGGACTCCATGATGTCGATGGCCTCGAGAGCGCTCAGGTCATCGATGGCCTCGGGGATCGTGTCGTCCTCGATGAGCGTGATCTTGTCGGCGAGGATTTCTTCGAGTGCCGCATCGATGTGATTGCGAGCGTCACAGTCCACGAGGCGGGGGGCGCCGTGAACGAGCTCGATCACCCTTTTCTGCAAGAGCACACAGAGCTTGAAGCGACTCCCCACCTTCTTCAGGGCCTCTGCCGTCCTGTCTCGGTTCATGAAGGGGTATGCCTCCCGGGCAGATCGCGTCCGTAGGGCTGAAATGGGTTGAACCTTCCAGAATAGTTGTCTCTGGCATCCGGGTCAAGGGGTCGAGGAGGGCCTCGGGGCCCGGGACCGCGGTCCGGGGCTCAAAGAAGCCCCGCCACCACGGCCGTGGCCAGGGCGAGGAGAAGCAGGACGAGGATGAGGAAGCCCAGCCGCGGAGGTGGGGGCGGGTCGCCCTCCGCCGGCTCTCCCGGGAGCTCGAGCGACTGGGTGTCATCGAGGTCGATCGGGTTCCCGGTCGCGCCGGTGCCCGGGGGCACCCGGGGCTGACCGCCGGCCTGCAGCACCCGCAGGATCCGGATCGTCACGTTGTCGAGGCCCCCGCGCTCGAGGGCCCGATGAAGCAGCCTCTCACAGGCCTGCTGGGGGGAACGGGTGGTCTTGACGATCTCGCCGATCTCGGACTCCTCGATGTGCCGGGTGAGTCCGTCGCTGCAGACCAGGAAGCTGTCCCCGGGCTCGACGGCGACCGGGCCCACCATGTCGACCTCGACCTTGTCCTCGGCCCCGAGGGCGCGCAGGAGGCCGTGCGGGGTGGCGTGATCCCGGGTCAGAAGGGTCACCGCCCCGTTCCGGATCAGGTAGGCGCGGCTGTCGCCCACGTGGGCGGTGAAGGCCTGACCCTGCCTCAAGACCAGCGCGGTGCACGTGGTTCCCATCCCGCGCTCGGAGAAGTTCTCGGTCGACCGGTTGTAGATGACCGAGTTGGCCTCGGTCACGGCGTGGGAGAGGCTCTCGAGCGGATCGACGTCCTCGCGGCGGAGGTATTGCTCGCGGACGCAGTCGACGGCGACCTGGCTGGCGACTTCCCCGGCGAGGTGGCCTCCCATCCCGTCCGCCACCACCACGAGGCGCCCCTTTCTGCCCAGGGTCACCCCGTCCTCGGGCTCATGGAACAGCGAGGCATCCTCGTTGTTCTCGCGTACGTTTCCCTCATGGGTGACGTGACCCTCCTCGATCTCGTCTCGAGGCAGGATATCCGTCGAGGGCAGTACCGGATCGTCGCGCTCGTTCAAGGTCCCTCTCGCTCCGGGTTGCAAGTGGAGAACGGCGCATCATCCCAAGGACAAGCCCTGCCCACAAGGCGCAGCTCCCTCACGGGACCGTCGTCTCCAGGATGGTGCCGTCGATCAATCCCACGGCGAGACGGCGGCCCGAGGACGAAAACGTGAGGCAGGTCGTGAGCCCGGCGGCCCGAATCCCGATGAGGGAAAGGTCTCCCCGGTGGAGGCGAATGGCTCCCGGGGTGGCCACGGCGAGGATCTCGCCCGTCGGCGAGGACTCGAGGGCCAGCACGTGAGGAAGGGGGCTGGACCGGCCGCGGACCGTACCCGTTGCCACGTCGAGGGTCTCGAGCAGACTCTGCCCCGTGTCTCCTCCGGGACCGGGCGGGGATCGAAAGGCGATGACGAGGGTCTCGCCCCGGGGAGACATCTCCACGGCCTGGATCCCCGGACGCAGCTCCCGCGAGAAAAGGGGCCGCATCGGGCCGGAGTCCCCGGCGATCCTCCGGGCCGACCACCGGGAGGCCGAAGCCGACAGGAGACGCACCGGAGGCGGGGTCAGCCGCACGGCCAGCACGGGATCGCGGTGAACCTCCGGCAAGTAAACCGGGTCGCCGGGACCCAGGGGAAGGAGCAGCAGCCCGCCGCGGGCGTCGCCCAGGGCAACGAGATCGCCTCGGGCATCCATGCAGCTCGGCGTCAGCAACGGCTCGATGCGCCTCCGGACGAGCCGGATCTCCTTCTCGGTCGGATGGGGACAGTAGGCGTGGAGGGAGCCGGCACCCAGGGGGGCGATGAGAAGGGTGGGCGGTCCCTCGTCCCGGGGGAGGGCGTGGATCCGGGGCAGCTCACGTCCCCGGGCGAAGTCGGGCGCGAGGATCGGATCCGGTGTCTCCACCGAGAGGTCGCGACGAAGGTCGACCTCGCCTCCCGCACCCCACACGATCAAGGTGCCCAGGACATCGATGGAGGCGAGCCGGCCGTCGGGATCGGGCAGGTAGGCGACGGCGGCCACCGGCGACCGATGACCCGGCACCTCCTCACGCGAGGCCAACGCGACGCGATGGATGACGCCGTCCTCCCCCGCGGCGAGGATGGTCCTGGTCCTGGCGACGGCGGCGAGGCAGGTGAGGGCGCCCGAACGTGCGACCTCGAGGGACCGCAGGGAGGCGCCCGTCGCGGGGTCGATCTCGACCACTCCGTCCTCCTCGCGCCCCCCGCCGGCCACGTAGATCGCCCCGTCGGCGAGGGACAGCCCCGAGCTTGCGGGTCCGCTGCGGAAGATGTGGTCTCGCCTCCACACCGGCTTTCCCGAGCTGGCATCGAGGAGGATCGCCCCTCGCCGGGGCCCGCCCCGTCCGAAACCCGTGAGGAGGAGTCGAGCACCGTCCGCCGAGAACTCGAGGCTGCGTGCGGGGCCTGGATTCAGGGCCAGCAGCTCGACGCCGGAGGTCCCGTCGAGAATCCTCAGGGTCGTCCCGCTCTCGACGTCGTGGGAGACGGCCACGAGCCTGGCGTCGAGAGACAGCGTGACGGCGAGCGGAGGCGGCCCGGCGGGAAGCTGACGGAGATGCCGGCCGCTCACGGCGTCGATCACCGCGAGCCTTCCTTCGAACGACAGGGGTGGGAATCGATGCAAGGAGACGGTGTCGGGATCCGAGAGGGGAGGCGCGACGACGAACAGCCGATCCGGCAGGGGCCTGTTCTGGAATGCGGGAAGCCCGAGGATCAGGGTCGCGAAGGGAGGCCGAAACGGCGCCAGGCCGACTCCGGCCGCGGGAACGCGACCCGAGCCCTCGTCGGGAACGAGGGACGAGAGGAGTCCGGTCACGACACGCAGGGTGGGGGCCGAGGTGCGGAAGACCTCCAGGCGGTGAGGTCCGGGGAACTCGGCGATGGTGGCCCCGGTCTCGAGATCGAGGATCCTTCCCCCGAGCAGACGCGATCCCGGCCTCGGGTAGAGGACCACCACCTGGGTGTCGTCGGAGCAGGGGGCGAGGGCCGTCACCGGGTATCCGATGGCGAGGAGGGGGAGGCCGTGACGGGTCAAGGCCGGTCCGCCCGCGGGCTCCTGGGGGCTCGATCCGGGGAGGAGGAGCAGGGCAACAAGGATGGGAAGGGTGCTCACGGCCTCACGGAGGGTATCCGACCCGAGGAGCTTCCGGAAGATCCGGGCATGCGATAGAATCGTGGGAAAGGTACCACACGCATTCAGGATCAGACCGAAGGAGAAGGGATCGCGTGCACGCTCTCGCCGTGGTCAAGGGTCCCGATCGAGGCAACGTCTATAGCCTCTCCGATCTTCCCGTCCGAATCGGGCGCGACGGTCGCAACGAGATCCCCTTGCGGGACGCTCTGGTGTCGCGCTTCCAGGCCCGGATCGAGACCCAGAACGGCAAGACGCTCCTTCGCGACGAGGGAAGCACCAACGGGACCGAGGTCAATGGCTTCAAGGTCGAGCTCCACACCCTGAAGCCGGGCGACATGGTCCAGATGGGCAACACCGTTCTGGTCTTCTATGTGCAGAAGGAGGGCAGTGCGGAGCCTCCCCCCGTCTTCGATCCGGGGCAGACCGTGACCGGCTTTCGGGCGGACTTTCTGGCCCGGGACAAGGAATCCGATCCTGTCGCCTCGAGCCATATGCTCCGGTTCCACCCCGACGAGCTCGTCAAGTCCCATCGGGCGCTCTCGGTCCTCTATGCCGCGGACGAGGTTTTCGAGCTCTCCAGCGATCCCGGTGAGGTGGTGGAGCGCCTGGCGTCCCTGGTGATGAAGTCGCTGCAGCCCCTGCAGGTCGTCGTCCTCCTCAGTGATGAGGGCCGGGCCGAGCTGATGCCGAAGGTCGTGCTGCCAAAGGGGCGCAACGACGATCGGCCGGCGCTGAGTCGATCCCTGGTCCGGATGATCCTCGAGGAGAGGGAAGCCGTGCTTCTCGAGGACGTCAGGCAGCAGGTGGATCTCGGGGACTCCATCGTGCGCCAGCTCGATGACATCCGGTCGGTGATGGCCGTGCCCATCAAGGCGCGCGACGAGGTGATCGGAATCCTGCAGGTGGTTTCTTCGAGCTCGTGCCCACCGTTCAACGAGGACGACCTGCGGGTCCTGGTGGCGCTGGCCTCCAAGACGGGGGCGGTGCTGGACGGGGCGCGGCTGTATCGCGAGCTCCATCAGCTCTTCGTCAGCACCACCCAGGCACTCATCGACGCTCTCGAAGCCAAGGATCCCTACACCCGAGGGCACTCGGATCGGGTGGCCGGTTATTCGGTCGCCCTGGGACGCGAGGTCGGACTCTCCGAGGCCGAGCTCGGGGACCTGCACCATGCGGCTTCCCTCCATGACCTGGGAAAGATCGGAATGCCGGATCGCATCCTGCACTCCACCGACAAGCTCTCGGTGGAGGAGTTTGCCCGGGTCAAGGAGCACCCCGTGGTCGGGGCCCGCCTTCTGAGGAACATCCCGCTCCTCCAGCGGAGCATCGACGGGGTTCGCCATCACCACGAGGCGTGGGACGGCTCGGGCTATCCGGACGGGCTCGCCGATCGGGAGATTCCGGTGATCGCTCGCGTCATTGCCGTGGCCGATATCTTCGACGCCCTGACCTCTGACCGCACCTACCGCCAGGCGCTGTCTCCGGCCGAGGCGATGGAGGAGCTGAGTCGACTCTCGGGCAGCAAGCTCGACCCCGAGCTCGTGATCGCCTTCGCCAGGGTGGTGGCGGCGCGGACGGGTGTGGCGACGGGGGTCGCGCAGCCCGGGCGCACGTCACCGGGCTGATTTGCAAAGATCATTGTGGGCAACGCCTTAGCCGTCTTCGCGGTGTTTTCGCAGGTGTCATTTTTTCTTTGACAGGGGGGGGGCCTCTGCTAGAATCGCCGCCTCGAGCCGCAGGAGTGTGGTCGTAGCGATCGCGCTCTGTTCGCCGTGCTCTCGGGAAAAAGGGAACAGCAGCGTCGATCCGTGTTCCGCCGACCTCGTCGCCACGGGCACGTCGCGAAGAAGCCACCCGGGTTCAGCCCGGTCTCCTCGAAGGGAGGAAATGATGGTAGGCACGAGCCACAGGTCGTCTCTGGTCCTGCTCCTTCTGCTCCTCGTCGGCATCGTCATTCCCGTTCTGGGAACCGATGTCTCGGCCCAGGAGAACCAGGCCCTCTTCGAGGAGGGGCGTCAGCTCTACTTGCGAGGCGAGCGCGAGGCGGCACTTGCGAAGTTCCGCCAGGTGCTGGCCAGCAATCCGGGCCATGAGGATGCAATGTGGATGCGCGACCAGCTTTCGTGGCGCACATGGGGCGAGATGTTGAAGGATGGTGAGGGTCGGGCTGTGGCCAGCCGCATCCTCGAGCTCGCGACGCTCGCCGATCGGGCGATGGTTGCCGACGAGGCGGCGATCCGGGGGTTGGTGGCCGAGCTTCGCTCCCCCGACTTCGGGGTCCGCTCGCGCGCCCGCCGCACCCTCGCGGGAATCCACGGCGCCCATGCCGTTCCCTACCTCGTGCCCGCTCTTGGCGACGCCGGCGACGACGATTTCCGGGTCGAGGCCGCCTACACCCTGAAGCTCATGGGGAAGCAGGCCGTGCTCCCTCTCATGGAGGCTCTCCGTAGCGACAATGCCTTGCTGGTGGCCAACGCCTGCTCGGTGCTGGGGGGAATCGGCGACCGCAGAGCCCTGCCGGCCCTGGCGGCCGCTGCCGAGGGCGCCGACAGCTCCGTTGCCCGTGACCGCGCGCTCGAAGCCATCGAGGCCGTAGGGGGGCGGATGCCGGGCTCGGTTTCCCAGCTGTTTGCTGACCTGGCGCTGGCCTACGCCGGCGGGGATCCCTCTGTCCTTGCCGACATGTCCGGGACCAAGAGAGTCTGGAGCTGGACCGGTGACAACGTGGCTGCGGTGGAGGTCCCGTCCTTTCTGCAGCCGCTGCTGCTGGCCGAGCACTTTGCCGCCACCTCCGTGTCCCTGGACTCCTCGAACCTGGAGGGCTGGAAGGTCCTGACCCGGAGCTGGATCGCCCAGGGCGCAGCCGTCGATGCCCGGATGTCGGGTGGGGCAGACGATACGGCCACGCTGGCCGCGGCACTGTCCCGGACCGCGACCCTTGCCAGTGGTGCCGGCCCCGAAGTGCTCGACGCCGTTCTCGCCCAGGCGATCCAGGACGGAGACGTGGCCGTGGCCAGTCGCGCGTCGGAGCATCTCGGCGCGATCCTGGCCGACTCCGGTCACGACGTTCCCTCGTTGCATCAGGCCCTGGGACATCCCGCCAAGCTCGTGCGCTTCTCGGCCGCGATCGCGCTCGGGCACATCCACGGTCGCGGAGGTTTCCCGGGCGCCGAGCAGGTTGGCGCCGAGCTCCTGCGCGTCCTCGCCGAGCCGGGTCTGCGCAGTGTCCTCGTGATCTCCGGCAGCGATGAGCTCCGCAACACGTTGCTGGCGACTCTGGGCCGAGCCGGGGAAGGTCTCTTCGCGGTGGGCGCAAAGAGTGGCCTCGATGGTCTGGCCCGGGCCAAGAGCTTTCCTCCTGCCGACGCCATCGTGTGTGACAGTCGCCTCACCGACATCACCACGGACAAGGTCCTGGCCGAGCTGGCGGGAGACTATCGAACCGCGGAGATTCCGGTGCTCATCCTCTCCCGCGCCAAGGACAAGACCGAAGCCCAGAATCTCTATTCGTCCGGCGCCGCAGGCTTCCTCGTCCACCAGGGCGACGAGCAGCAGACCCTTTCCACCGTGACCGGTGCCATCACCAGGGACGCCAGCGTGGCTCGCGGACGCGCCCTCGATCTGGCGACCCGTGCCGCCAACGCCCTGGCCCATCTGACGCGTGATCCTGCCTTCGTCACCGGGATGGATGCCGCCGCACAGTCCGGTCTGCTGCGCGCCCTCAGCCTCGAGGACGCGGTACGGGTTCCCGCGTGCGAGGTGGCTGGCCGACTCGGCGCCACCCAGGCCGTCACCGCTCTCACGGCCATTCTGGCCAATGCGGGGAATGCCTCGGAGGCCCGCTCGGCCGCGGCCATCGCCCTGGGTCGGATCGCGGCGACCGGGTTCGAGCTTCCGGCCGATGCCGGTGCGGCTCTCGGCCAGGCTGCTGCCGGCGACGACGTCGAAGTGAGTCGCGCCTGCGGAGTGGCTCTCGGTCTCAGTGGGTTCGATGCCGGCACGCGCGCGGCCATTCTCGAGCAGCTTCGGCTCGATCCGGCCCAGGTCTTCTCGACGTCCCAGTGAGGGTTCTGGTCGCTCTGATCGTCGTCCTTGCCTCGGGATGCTGGAGTCGACCTCCCGAGAATGTCCTCGTCATCGCGGTGGGGGGGTTGCGCCCCGACCATCTCGGCGCCTACGGCGCAACGAGAAACGCGTCCCCCTGTCTCGATGCTCTCGCCCGACAGGGGTTCGTGTTCGAGTCCGCCTTCGCTCCGTCCCCGGTCAACGGGATCTCCCTCGCCTCGCTCGTGACCTCGCAGTACCCGAAAGTGAACGGGTACGCCATCGTCGGGGACTCTCTGCTTTCCTCGGCCCCGCATCTGGCCGAGGAGCTGTCCCGGGCCGGACGCGAGACGGTGGCCTTCCTGGGGGATTGCCTGCTCCATCCGTCGTCGGGGCTCGGGCGGGGATTCGACCTCTACGTCAACAGCAGCGGCCGGCTTCCGTGGGAGGACATCGGAGAATTCTCGGTGACTCCCGAGATCATCTCCGCCACCCGCGAGGCCGAGAAGGCGAGCACGGCCGCCCGGATCACCGGGGACGTCCTTTCGTGGCTCGAGACCCGGGATGGCTCGCGACCGTTCTTTGCGCTCGTCAACCACACCGATCCCGCGGCGGACTTCGTGGCTCCTGCCTCCATCCGTGGTGCTTTCGCCGCCAGCTACCGGGGCCCCATGACCGGAGAGGGAATCCGCCAGGACGGCCGGATCCAGGCCGCCATGGATCCGGTGGACATCGAGGGACTGCGCCTGCTTTACGATGCGGAGATTCGCCACGTCGACGGTCATCTGAGCAAGATCTTCGAGGCCCTCGAGTCGCGGGGCTTGCTGGCACACACCCTGGTGGTGGTGACGGGGACCTTCGGTCAGCCGTTCCTCGAGCATGGAAGCAAGATTGCCGGGGCCGTCCTGCACGACGAAGAGATCCGCATCCCTCTCATCATTTCCTCGGGGCCCGGGTGGCCCGGGCCTTCCGAGCGCGCTGTCCCTCCCGGGAGAACGCAGGGGCTGGTGACTCTTCTTGACGTGGCTCCCACGATCCTCGATGTGCTCGGGCTCCCGCCCATGAAGGGGGCCATGGGTCTCTCCCTCGGACCGCAGCTCAAAGGGGCGCAAGACCTTCCGCAGCGGAGTGTCTACCTCGAAGCGCCGCTGGGGCAGAGAACCAGCCTCATCGGCCTGCGGGATGCGGGACGCCTCGTCATCCGGTTCCCGACCCAGGGGTGGGAGATCTACGACCTCGTCGCCGATCCGGACCAGCTTCGGCCCCGGGTGCTGAAGCCCCGGGACGCCAATCATGTCGATGTAAAGGGGCTCGACGAGGCCACGCGGCTCCTCGACGACTGGGCCGGGGGCCGACGGGACGATTCCATGGCGGGTCTGCAGCGCCTCGGCCTTCTTCCCTGACCCGCATTCCCCTCCCTGACCTTTGGCCCCCGCTCAACTTCCGCTTTCCCCGGGTCCGATGTCATGGGAGGGCGCTTGCCTCAGGTTGGTGAGGAGCTTGGACGGTTCGGCCGAGGAAGGAAATCTCCCCCTTGATCGGGTGGATCCTGCTAGCTGTGTTGATCCCCGTGGGGGTGTCGGGAGTCGTGCTCCTTGTCCTCCGGGAGCGGCGTCCCCGTCCGACCTCCGCGTCCCATCCCGACCTCACCTCGCCCGGGCCATGGCTCGCGCTCCTCAACGAGCTCTCCACCATCGAGTCGCGAGAGCGCACGGCACCGGCCCTCGCGCTGAGGTCGGCCGAGGCGATGGTGCGAGGCCTGGGCGCCGAGTGCGTGGCCATCGTCGAGCTGGGCCTTGATGGGAGCCTCACCCTCCTGGGGCAGTCTCCGACCGCAGCGAGTGGCGAGAGAATCCTGACCGCGGCCCGTGGCTGTCTCGAAGGTCGCGATGATCCCGCCCGGGGCCCCGGAGCGAACGCGCCGGGGGTGATCAGCGTTCCCCTGCACCACGCCTCCCGGTGCGTGGGCGTCCTGGTCGTTCTCGGCCTTCCGGGCCACGGGAAAGGTGCCGCCGTCCGATCCAGCCTGATGTTCGTGGCGGAGTGGCTGGCGACGGCGATCCAGGCCTGTGAGTCCGCTCTGCGCGAGGCCGAGAGGTCGGTGCAGCTCTCGGTCGTCAACCAGATCGGCAAGATCGCCGCGTCCAAGCGGAGTCCGGCGGATCTTCTCGAGACGACGGTTCGCCTTCTCGCTCACCGGTTCGGCTACGATCACGTCTGCTTCGCTCTTCTCGCTCCTCTGGGAGGGGAGATCCTCTCCTGGGCGGAGGCGGGAGTCTGCAAGGAAACCGTCGTCGAGGGACCCGAGGCATTCGAGCGCTCGGGCTCGGCATTCCATCGCGCGGCTTCGACGGGCGCCACCGTGGTGCTGCAGGACACCCGCGAGGTCGCGGGCTACGTCGACATTCGCTCGGGAGTCACCCGGAGCGAGATTGCCGTGCCCATCCTTTCGGCAGGTGAAGTCATTGCCGTCCTGAGCGTCGCCTCGGCCACGGAGCGGGCTCTCGGCTCCGACGATGCGCGCGCCCTGGAGAGGATCAGGGGCTGGCTCGCGGTGGCCATCACGAACTCGCTCTACGTCGAGGAGCTCAACCGCGCCAACCTCGATGCCCTCCGCGCCCGGGAGCAGGCCGAGGCGGAGCGGTGCCGCCTCGAGATCACCTTCCGCAGCATTCCCGAGGCCGTCCTCGTCCTCGATGCGCGGCAGCGGGTCGTTCTTCTCAACGAGCGAGCCGAGGATCTCCTCGCCTGTGCCGAGGAGACGGTCCGGGGGCGCTGCATCCTCGACCTGCTCCCCTCCGATCGATTCCGCGCCTTGCTCCTCTCGGCCATGGAGGCTCCGGGACGGATCGTCCGCGGCGAGATCGACCTGATGGCTCACGATGGTTCCACGCGGCGGCACTACCAGGTCTGCATCGACACCGAGCTCCTGAGCTCGGAGATCGAGACGGGCACCATGGTGATCCTGCGTGACGTGACGCGGGATCGGGAGCTGGAGGTCCTCAAGTCGGAGTTCCTGGCCAACGTTTCTCACGAGCTGCGCACGCCGCTCACCTCGGTCATCGGTTTCTCGCAGCTTCTCGGGGACGAGGAGCTCGGAGAGATCAACGAGGTCCAGAAGGAGTGCGTGGAACGCATCATCAACCAGGGACGTCACCTGCTCAGCATCATCAACGCCCTCCTCGATCTCTCCCGGCTCAAGGCCAAGAAGACGGCCCTGGAGCTCGAGAGCGTCTCCCTGCAGGATCTCGTGGAGGAGACCATGGCCAACCTGGTCTCCCTCTCCGACGAGAAGGAAATCACCGTCACCAGCCGCTTGCCCGCGGATCTTCCGCGGGCCCGCATCGATCGGGGAAAGATCAGCCAGGTCCTCATCAACCTGCTCAACAACGCCATCAAGTTCACCCAGACCGGGGGAGTGGTCTGGGTCGATGGCGCCGCGTCGGGAGGGATGCTGGATCTGTCGATCTCCGACAACGGTCCCGGCATTCCCGCCGAGCACCTCGATTTCGTGTTCGACCGTTTTCACCGGGTCGGCAACTTTCCCGGCGGGATCTCCTCGGGGACCGGCCTCGGCCTCACCATCGTCAAGGAGCTCGTCGAGCTCCACGAGGGGGGGCGGGTCGACGTGGAGAGCCGGCTCGGAATCGGGAGCCGGTTTTCGTTCCGGGTGCCGGCCGACCAGGGGCCGCGGCGCCACGGTCCCCTCCGCCTCGGTCACCTCCCCCTGGAAGGCCACGAGCTGGTGGCCCTGCTCAAGGAGCGCTCTCCGTACAGCGAGGAGCTCACTCTCGACATTCGCTGCCAGAGGTCGGTGCTCGACCTCGCCCTCGACTGCCGGGGCGGTGGCCTCGACGCCGTGGTGCTTCCCCTCCCCGAGGGACTGCGACTCGTGGCCGGCGGCCTCGACCTCGTGGCCGTGGCGGTGATCGCTCGAGGCGATGGGTGCCTGCTGACGCGGCGTCTGCGCACCGTGAGAGATCTGGCGGAGGGAGGGATCGTGGGCGTCCCCGGCCTGGGCTCGAACGAGGAGCTGCTCCTCTCCCGTTGCCTCCGGCGCGCGGGAGTCAGTCGTGAGAAGCTCCGCTGCGAGACGTTCCGCTGGGAGGACGGCCTTCTCGCCCTGGAAGAGGGGCGCATCGATGCCGTGGCGCTGCCGGAGCCCTTTGCCCGGCGGGCGCGGGACCGGGGTGCTCGGGTGCTCGGGCGGATGGAGGAGGAGCTACCCGGGTTTCCGAGCGCGGCTCTCTTCGTGCGGCGGCCCATCCTCGAGGCCAGACGTGACGAGATCGTGAGGCTCCTCGCGCGCCTCCATCGCCTGCGCAAGGAGGAGGGCACGGGGCATGGCGATCTGGGGCTCTCCGTGGTCGAGCTGCAGGGCGTGCTCACCTTGCTCCACCAGCTGGGTGCGCTTCTCGAGCTGCGCGGCATCGACCTCTCGCCCGTGATCGACGAGGGACCGCTTCTCGCCGCGCGCTGTCCCCGCTCCGAGATTCCGGGAAGGTCGGAACCGTCCTGGTGGGAGAGCCCGGACCTGACCGCCGAGTTGCACGGCGGGGAGGATGCGGCCTGGCGCCGACCCTCGGGCCGTCGTCATGTCCTCCTCGTGGTCGATGATCGACCCGAGGTCCTGAGTCTGGTGAAGGTGAAATTCCGCAAGCATTTCGACGTGCTCACGGGCACCAATGGCCGCGAGGGAGTGGAGGTTGCCCGGGGCGAGAAGAGGCCGGACCTCATCCTCATGGACGTCATGATGCCCGAGATGGACGGGCTCCAGGCCACGCGGCTGCTCAAGGCCGATCCCAGGACCCGGGACATTCCGGTGTGGGCCTTCACCGCCAAGGTCATGACCGAGGACTTCGACGAGGCCCGCGCCGCGGGGTGCAGCGACGTGGTGACCAAACCCTTCGATCCCGGCCGCCTTCTCGACAAGGTCAAGCGCTTCCTCGCCGAGCGCGACGCTCAGAGTGCGGGATCTGCCTGGGACGTTCTCGGTGCCGCCGAGGACGGGCCGGTCCTGAGCTGACCTATCTCACGTCGATCCATACCGGCGACGAAAAGGCCATGGCCCCGGGAATGCGCGCTCCGTCGAGGATCCTCTCGCGCTGGCGCACCCGCAGGTAGACCATGAGGGGGGCGACGACGTCGAGCGTGATCTCGGTCCGGAACACATCCGAGCCGGGATGCGCCGACAGGGCGGTCGTGAACTCCTCGTTCCGGAGAACGACCACCTCCACCGCGTCGAGGACGTCGGTGCCACCGGCGAGGAGACGCACCGTCACGTTCTCGCCGCGCTCGACGGTGATCTCGCTCCCCATGGGCGCGCCTTCCACCTCGAGGTCGAGGTAGATCCGTGGTCCCGTGGTCGCGTAGCATCGCCGCGCCACCAGGGCATCGAAGACCTCGCGGCGATCATTTTTCTCCGCCAGCACCACGGCGAGGCCGCCGCCGTGACGGACCTTCGAGGTGAGATCCTCGACGCCCGGGGTCTGGAGGTGGTTGTCGCTCGATCCGATGACCCCGAGGCGCAGGCCGCTCTTCCAGGCGTGCTGGAAGGAGCAGGAGCGGTCGGCGCCGCGCTCGAAGATCGCGGGATCGTCTTCGAGGGGACCGAGCCACCCCGAGGTGTCCTTGGCGTGGTGGGAATAGATCTCGCCCACCTTCTGGAAGCGCTCGTTCACCTTGTCGCGGTCGAAGATCGGATTGTGATCCTCGCGCATTCTCTCGGAGAACATCGGGTGGGGAAGAGCGAGGACCTCCACGGAAAAGCGCGCCAGCTCGGCCCAGAGTCTCTCCGGAGTGGGTGCCGTGCCTGCGGGAAGGAAGGGCAGCTCGGGGTCGGGCGAGAGGATCACCTGGTGGGCGTGCCGCGAGGGCTCGGGAGTGTATTCCCAGGCGAAGAGCGTGGTGAACTTGCCCGGAGCATGATGGGATTCGCTGATGGCACGCACTGCCTTCCAGCCCTCTCTTGTCATGCCGAGGTCGTGTTCGGAGAGGCTCGCGAAGTCGAGGCAGGCCACCTCGCGGGCGAAGGTGTAGGCCTCGTCGGCTCGCGTCACGTTGCCATAGTGATCGCCGCCCGGATCGCGCCAGGCAAATCCGGTGCCGGTTCCCGTGTGGAACTGGGTATCGCCGAAGAGGCGGCGGTATCGGGGCGCCTCGGCATGAACCATGGTGGCGTGGGTGGAGACCGGGAGCCCCTTCACCTCGCCCCGGATGCGATGGAGGCCGGGAGTGCCGTAGGCGAGGTCGTGGATGGTGTCCTTTCCCGCGGCGACGGGACCGGCAGAGTACCGGTCGAGAAGTCCACGGATGGACGGATCCGTGGACGAGAGGGCGATCTCGCATGCGCTTCTCCGCCGGGCGAGGTTGCCGAAGCGGTCCTGCCACATGATGCGGAGGTCGAAGGGCTCTCCCACCACCACGTCGGCCGGGGCCACCAGCCGCACGAAGGCGGGGTCGCCTCCCAGCAGTCGGAGAGCCGGCCAGTCGTCGCGCGGGGCCAGGACCCAGGGGGCCTCGTTGTCCGTGCGGGTGCGGTACTTGAAGGCCAGGGTGCCGGCGATGGCTCTCTGGCGGGTGGTCCAGGTGAGGCGGACCTCGTCACCGGGCCGAAGCGCGCCGTCCTGGATCCGGATCCCGAGGAGACGTCGCGGGAGGGAGCCGTCCTCCTCACGGTCGAGGGACAGGCTGGCCGAGGACGACGTCTCGAGCTCGATGTCCTCCTCCCGGGGAGGCTCCATGAGGACGGAGGCGACCTTCTTGCCGAAGCTGCGGTCGCCGGGCACGGGGAGCTCGATCTGGATTCCGCCGCCGGGCCCGATCCCGGGATCAGCGGTGGTGAAGAGGAGGTCGATGCGCGCCGTCTCGCCGGCGGTGAGCTCCCGGGGGAGGACGCGGAGCCCCGGCCGTGCCGTGCCCTCGTCCCGGCCGCAGCCGGGCAGCGTGAGGGCGAGCAAGAAGAGGGCGAGGGAGCAGGGGTGCCGCCTGGAGCGAATGGTCAAGCCGGGTCTCCTCGACGCGTCGTGGTCCGGATGATACATCCGTTGGACAGGAACCCCGGCTCCCGCGTTCCTGTCCAACCTCGCCCATGTGTTTTGTCCGTCCACCCGGTCTCGTGCTGCTCCTGCTCCTGCTCCTGCTCCTCGCCCTGGCCGGGTGCGGGGGCCCGGGGGAGCGTCCCCCCAACGTCCTCTGGATCGTCTGGGACACGGTGCGGGCGGATCGGCTCTCGCTCTATGGCCACGAGCGCCCGACCACCCCGAATCTCGATCGCCGGGCGAAGTCGGCCCGCGTGTACGACTGCACGTCCGTGAGCTGCTGGACGGTTCCCTCCCATGCCTCCATGTTCACGGGTTGGTTCCCGTCGGAGCACGGGATGGATTCCGAGCTCTCGGTGCTGGGCGACGAGCAGGAGACGGTGGCGGAGATCCTGCGCGATCGTGGCTACTCCACCTTTCTCTTCAGCGCCAACCCGTTCCTGTCCCGGGCCCATGGCCTGAGCCAGGGCTTCGAGGTCGAGGAGCATCCCGACGATCGCGAGCTCCTGCCCCGGGCTCTGCGCATCCTCGAGGACAAGATCGATCCCCTGGACAGGAGCACGGAGATCAGGGACGAAGTCTCGGGAACACCCCATCCCTGGACGGTGAAGGCGGTGGGGAGGCTCGCCCAGGAGCGGTTCTTCGAGTTCCTGGCCGGGAAGAAGGGCGAGAAACCGTTCTTTTGCCTCCTCAACCTCATGGAGGCCCACCGGATCCGCATCCCCCCGCGGCAGGTACGCCGGCGCTTCCTCGACGAGAAGCAAGTCGCCGCGTCGTACGCGTTCGACCAGAGCCAGAAGCGCTACCAGAGGATCTCGCTGGGTCTCGAGGAGCCGTTCCCGGTGGAGCAGGCCGAGATCGCGCGGGCGCTCTACGACGCCACGCTCCTCGAGCTCGACGCGATTCTCGAGGAGATCCTGCGTGGGCTGGAGCGACGAGGGCTCCTCGATGACACGATCGTGGTCCTGGTCTCCGATCACGGGGAGCACCTCGGGGACAAGGGGAGCTGGCTCCACCAGTACAGCCTCTACGAGGGTGTGGTGCGAGTGCCGCTGGTGGTGTGGGCCAAGGGGCGGGTCGAGCCCGGGCGCGAGCCGGTGCCGGTCTCGAACGTGGATCTCTTTCCCACCATTCTCGAGCTCGCGGGGGCGCCGGTGCCCGAGCGCGCGGGGGTCGTGAGCCTCCTCCGTCCCGATCCCGCGCGGGCCTTGATCGCGGAGTATCCCCGACCCTACGAGCCGGTGCTGTCGAAGCTCGCGAAGGAACGGCCCGACTGGGACCCGGCTTCGTACCGGCGGAGCCTCGAGGCGGTGCGAGCGGGACAGAGCAAGCTCGTGGTGGGTTCGGATGGACGGGCCGAGCTCTATGATCTCGCGAAGGATCCGGGCGAGGCGGAGGACATTGCCGGCAAGGAGCCGGAGGAGGTGAAGCGCCTCCTCTCCGAGCTCCAGCGCTTCCGGGCCACGCGGCGAACGCCGTCCACCGGAACGAGTCGCGTCCTCGACGAGAAAGAAAAGGCGCGGCTGCGGGCGCTCGGCTACCTGCCGGAGGAAGACGGGTAGGGGCTATCCGCCCTTTCTCCTCACCGTCCGCAGCGCGTCGTTCTCCGAGAACCCCTCCACGTCCCCCAGCGGCTGCACCCGCACCTCGTACTCGGAGCGGACGATGGGGTCATTCAGATCCACTCCGACCCCCGGCGAGCCCGGATTGCGTGCATCGACGAGCACGGCCTCGAGGATGGCGGGCCGCCGGTCCAGAAAGAAAGAGGTCGGCACCAGCTTCTCGTGGCCGGCGGTGTGGCGGCCGGGCTTGGCCGGCAGGCGCGCGACCTCTCCGGTCACGAGGCCACAGCGATCGAGGACGGGGAGGCGGGATTCGTAGCCCACGGCGCCGATGGCGGCGAGGACGATGGTGTCGCCGGTACCGGCACGGGCGCGAAGAGCTTTCCCCAGGCGGCTCCAGTCCTCGCTCCGCTCCTTCATCTTGCGCCAGAAGGCCACCTCGGTGAGGTTCTTGTCGGAGCTCCAGCGGTAGTCGAAGGTCTCGCGCACGGTCGCGGGAACCACGTGGACGTCGAAGGCGGGAAGCAGCGAAAGGATGACGAGGGCGGCGGTGAGAAGGGAAGCCGAGCTCCGCGCTCGGGGCGAATCCCACCGGGAGAGAAGAGAGGCGAGGACGAGAGCCACGAAGGGAAGGGTGGGGACCATGAAGCGGCCCATGGCCATGAAGTCGCCGCCCACGACCACGCAGTAGCCGAGAATTCCCAGAGTGATGGCGAGGGCCCGCAGGGTGCGCGCCGATCGGGAGAGCAGTCCGGCCACCATGCCGGCTCCGAGGACGAGCAGCACGGGCAGGAACGTGAGAAGGAGCGACGCCACGTAGTCGAAGCCGCGGAGCAGGGTGAGCCCGCTCAGCCCGACCTTGGCCCGCACCGTGTTGGGCAGAAGCTCCTGGTGATAGAGCCATCGGAACGCGAGCTGACCCGTGGCGGCGAGGATCAGGAATCCGAAGGTTCCCCCGCAGGAGAAAAGGAGGGCCCGATTCCTGCGAAGGAGGGCTTCTGCCGCCGCCACCCCGATCACGATCACCGCCAGCACGTGCCCGTCGGCGCGAAGGAGGACGAGGGTCGCGGCGAGAAGCCCGGCACGCCACCCTCTTCCTTCCGCCCGTTCTCCGTGGAGGGTCGTGTGGAGCGCGAAAAGGAGCAGTGCCGCGGGCAGGGTGGCGAGCCCCCCCGTCGACCACACGAAGAAGGGCGGGAGGGTAGCGAGGAAGAGGGCGGCGAGCCCCGGCGCCACGACCTGGCCCTCCCGTTCCCGGGCGTGGTGAAGGACGAGCAAAAGGAGCGTGGCCCCGCACACGACCGACATTGCCCTGGCGGCGAGGGCGGGGGCGATTCCCACCACCTGCGCCCCCGCGAGCAGGAGTACCCACAGGAGATTGCTGTAGCCTTCGACGGGGGGACTCTCGCCGGGGTTGAACCGCAGCCCTTCGCCCTCGACCAGGTTCCGTGCGTAGCGGAACGAGATGTAGGCGTCGTCGCACACGAAGTCGAAGCTCGCCACCAGCAAGAGGTAGGGGGCGAGCGCAAGGAGCCAGGCGACGAGGAGCGATCGGGACCGCATCGTGGCCAATGTAGCAACCGGACGTGGCTCCTCGTGAAGAAGCTCGAACGACGACTCCAGGGGTGACGGGAAGCCAGGGGGCATGGCGATCCGCGAGGCGACACAATCCGTGGAGCGCTCACTAGACTCCCACCGCCACCCTTCCCCTTGGCGTGACTTCGATCCACCCCGCCCGCAGCAGGTAGGGCTCCACCACGTCGCGATAGGTCGCCAGCGGCAGGCTTGCCATCATCGCGATTCGGCTCTGGGAGACGGCGCTCCGTGACTTGCCGAGCAGATCGAGAATCTTGCGATCCGTGGCGTCGAGGCCACGGTCGTCGATCCCCAGCTCGCGGAGAGCCTGCCTGACGTGCTCCCTCTCGATGATCGCCTTCCCGCACGCCACGTCGCCTGCGTGGCGCAGGAGTGCCAGTGCCTGCCGCGGGACTCCCTTCGAGGCCCGGGCGAGGTCCACCGCAGCACCGCCATCGATCGCCATGCCGAGACTCGCCGCAGCCCCATTGACGATCTTCTCCAGGTCCTGCTCCGACAGGAGGTCGAGCAGCAACATCCGGAACCGCGACCGCAGCGCCTCGGGCAGTTCGGCAAGATGCGTCGTCGCGGCCACCAGCGACATCGGCTCGAGCTCGATCGTGAGGGTCTTGCTCTCGGCGCCCCGGATCACCGGAAGCGTGAGCCGCCTCCGGTCCATCGCCTCGTACAGCATCTCGCAGAGAGAGTGTGGAACGGCGTGGATCTCGTCCACAAAGACGAGGTCGTGCCTCTCTCCGCTGGCCAGCCACCCGGCGAGGAACCCGGGATCGCGAAGCGCCGATCCGTGGAGCTTGTGCAGGCGCACCCCGAGCTCGCGTGCCACGGCAAGGGAGAGGGCGGTCTTGCCCACTCCCGGAGGGCCCGAGAAGAGGATGGGCGCCAGGGGTTTGCCCAGCTCTCGTGCCGCCCCGATCGAGGTCCGCAGACACGCCACCACGTCTTCGTGGCCGATGAGTTCGGCGAGGGAGGGGCCCGTGATCCCGTCGTCTGACAGTGTCCGTGGCGTGGACTCGGCCCTGCCCTCGTCGACCCCCGGAACCACCTCCAGAGCCCGCCTCCTGTCGTTCCACTGGAACCGCCTCTTGTTCTCGCGCCACCACGGGGCGTCGACGCCCTCGGACAGCGAGTCGAAGCTGACGGGAGGGGCGAAACGGGTCGGAGCCTTGAGGGGGACGCGAGGGAACGCGGATCCGTCTTCGGTGCCGTTTTCCGCACAAACGGAATCGTCAAGTGCAAGGGAATTCACGTCTTGTGATTTCACAACTCGCACCTTGCCGCCGCCCGCCCGGATCGCGCGCTCGTGCGGAACCCCGTCCTTGTCCTCGAAGGTGAACCCGGTCCGCGCGTCGCCGGCGACGAAGAGGACTCCCTCGTGCACCATCTCGTGGCATGAGGCGCATTATGCCGCGTCTCGGATTATGCCGCGTTGAATCGCGACTGTCCTTGTTTCGCCGGTACTTACGGAGATTAGGTGCCCCTTCTCGCGGCATAATCCGGAGGGTGCCTGCCACGCTTCCTT
>Ga0326597_10000193_pt1 | contig 111927 bp, 97 predicted proteins | sample RVTome_12_FD_203789 | JGI IMG/M metagenome (GOLD analysis project Ga0326597, IMG submission 203789) | Soil microbial communities from uranium-contaminated site in the Upper Colorado River Basin, Wyoming, United States - RVT100D185 | ecosystem: Environmental > Terrestrial > Soil > Contaminated...
ACAAACTCAAACACTTCCGACGCGTCGCCACGCGCTACGACAAGCTCGCCAGAAACTTCCTCGCCGCCATCCATCTCGCTTCCATCCGACTCTGGATCAGGCATTATGAGTCCACAACCTAGTCCGCGTAGGCTTCGAGCAGTTCCACCGGATCGCCGTAGCGGGCCGCCGCCTCGACCACTTTCTCGTCCTTGAGCGACATCAAAAAACCGTTGTCGATCAATGTCGTATTTCCCGCCTTTACAGTGGTGTCGAAAGTCACGAGATCCATGTGGATATGCGGCTCCTCCCAGTTGGGGATGGCGCGGCGCAGGTATTCGCTCTCCTTCGGCGCATTGATGCCGAAATGCAGCCCGCCCGGCGAATTGGGACCGGCGGGATAGACCTGGTAGCGCGGCGCCTTGGGGTTGTGGCCGCAGCCGAGCTCGTTGAGCCGCCCGCCGATCAGGTATTCGCGCATGGTCTCGGCCTCCCAGGACTTGCCGTGGACCTTGGTCACGAAATCGTCCTTGAACTCGACCGCGATCTTGTCCTCGAAGGGCTTGGGGTAGCCCACGGCCCATTGCGGGAACACCACGCCCTCCATCTTGGCGAACGCCCCTTCTTCCCGGCCATGGGCGGTGTTGCCGTAGAGGTTGGGGCCGTGGGTCGGCAGGTAATGGACGTAGCAGCCGGGCGCGTCCGCGGTGTTGACGCCCTTCCAGCGGGTGATCCCAAGCAGGGTGTCCGTCATCTTCGGCGTGAACGAGATGGTCAGGTCGGTGCCGCGCGAATCGCTGAAATGCATGTCGAAATCGACGTCCCGGGGATAGAGCCGGGCGGTCGCGCGGATGATCTCGCCCACCAGGTCGACGGGGAAACGCGCCTGGGGCGTATCCAGGAGATCGAGGTTGCGGAAGTAGGTGATCTTGACCCAGCGCTGGCCCTTCTCCTTGCGCAGCCTGTTGGCGAACGGACAGCCGGTGGAGGCGAACCAGGTGGAGACCACGAACTCGCTCTCCTCCAGAAGGGGGCTCGCGACCTCGGGGATCTCGGTGATGCGCGTCGAGGGCCACATGAACTCGCGGAAGGTGGCCCCGTTGGCCCGGGCGATCCCGGAGACCGCCTCCACCACGCGGCGGTCGAGCCTGGGATCGGTGAGGAAGGCGACCCGTTCGCCGGGCCGGATGGCGAACACCCGCATCATGTTGGCATAGGCCTGGAAGCGGTCGCGCAGCGCCACCCCCTCCGGCACCTCCACGGGCGGCATCGCCGCCGCGGTCTTGGATGCAAAGATGTCGTCGATGGTCGGCGGAATGTGGCTCATCCTCTTTCCTCCCTGTTTCGCGCGATCCGGGCCGCGCCTCGGCCGCCCTGATTTGCGCGGTCTCATTGGTAGCACGAACGTGCTGGCGCACACACCCGTCCAATCGCATTCCGCCGCCGTCCGGGCCTCGGGACCCGCGAAATTAACCCTAAATTTACAGTGGGTTAAATATGTAGGGCCCCGTTTTGACCGGCTCCAAAACACCGCGAAACCATTTTGCGCAAAAATCCCGGGGGAATCGATGCAAAACCCTGGACGCATGCCATCCATTTGACACATTATGCGGTCCGCACTGATTTTGGGATCCAGTCGAGATCAAGGAATGAAACCCACCGACACGTCGGAGCCGGACTATTTTCATCGTGTCGTTGATTGCCAATGGGCCTGTCCTGCCCACACCGCAGTCCCCGAATACATCCGGTTGATCGCCCAGGGCCGATTCACTGACGCCTATATGGTGAACCGTGAATCGAACGTCTTTCCGGGAATCCTCGGCCGCGTGTGCGACCGCCCATGCGAGCCCGCCTGCCGCCGCGGGCGTCTCGACCAGAAGGAGCCCGTCGCCATCTGCCGGCTCAAGCGGGTCGCCGCCGATTACCGCGACGACGTCTCCGCCCTGCTGCCGAAGGCTCCGGCGGTCGGGAACGGCAAGCGCATCGCCCTGGTGGGCGCGGGGCCGGCCTCGCTCACCGTCGCCAACGATCTGACGCCGCTCGGCTACAGCTGCACGATCTTCGAGGCGCTCGACAAGCCCGGCGGGCTGATGCGCTCCAACATCCCCTCCTTCCGCCTCCCCGCCCGGGTCCTGGACGAGGAGATCCGCATGATCATCGGCATGGGGGTGGAGCTGCGCCTCGGCCACCGGGTGGAGAGCATGAAGGCGCTCATGGCCGAAGGCTATGACGCGATCTTCGTCGGCACCGGCGCGCCCAAGGGCAAGGAGCTCAGTTTGCCCGGCCGCGAGGAGGCCGACGCCAACGTCCATATCGGCATCCAGTGGCTGGAATCGGTCGCCTTCGGGCACATCGAGGCGATCGGCAGGCGGGTGCTGATCATCGGCGTCGGCAACACCGCCATGGACTGCTGCCGCACCTCGCTCCGGCTCGGCGCCAAGGTCGTCAAGGTGATGGCGCGCAAGCCGCGCGGCTTCTTCAAGGCGTCCGACTGGGAGCTCGAGGACGCCGAGGAGGAGCGCGTCGAGATCATCGTCAACCACTCGCCCAAGGATTTCGTCGTCAAGAACGGCAAGCTCGCCGGCATGACCTTCGAGAAGCTGGAATACCAGATCGACGAGAAAGGCGGGATCGTCGACCAGAAGGTGGTGGAGGAGGTGCTCATCCCCTGCGACGACGTGGTGCTCGCGATCGGCCAGGACAACACCTTCCCCTGGATCGAACGTGACTGCGGCATCGAATTCGGCAAGTGGGACATGCCGGTGGTGCACCGGATCACCTACGGGTCCACCCATCCCGACGTGTTCTTCGGCGGCGACGCGGCTTTCGGGCCGGAGAACATCATCTGGGCGGTGGAACACGGCCATCAGGCGGCGATCTCGATCCACAAGCATTGCCAGGGCGAGGACATCACCGACCGGCCGCCCCGGGGCCTCAACCTGCTCTCCACCAAGATGGGCATCCACGAGTGGAGCTATTCCAACGATTTCGAGCCGGCGGCCCGGCGCAAGATGCAGCACGTGGACCTCAAGGAGCGGTTCAAGAAGCTGGATATCGAGGTCGAGCTCGGCTTTTCGGCCGAACAGACGGCGACCGAGGTCGAGCGCTGCCTCAACTGCGACATCCAGACCGTCTTCACCGACAGCCTGTGCACCGAGTGCGACGCCTGCATCGACGTCTGTCCGGTGGACTGCTTGACCATCGCCGCCGAGGGCGAGGAGGAAGAGCTGCGCCGCCGCCTCACCGCGCCGGCCACGAATCCGGATCAGCTGCTGTTCGCATCCGGACCCCTGAAGCACACCGGACGCGTGATGCTGAAGGACGAGAACGTCTGTCTTCATTGCGGCCTGTGCGCCGAGCGTTGCCCAACCGCGGCCTGGGACATGCAGAAATCGGTCATCGGTCTGCCCTATGCCGCGGATCTCCTCGGAGGATCCTCACCTTGCCAGCAGAGAAAAGCCGGCTGAACGATTTCTGTCTCAAGATCGCCAACGTCAACGGCACCGGGTCGGCCAGCGCCAACGGGCTGTTGATGAAGTCGTTCTTCCGCATGGGCATTCCCGTGGTGGGCAAGAATTTCTTCCCCTCCAACATCCAGGGCATGCCGACCTGGTATGAGATCCGCGTCACCAAGCACGCCTACAAGGCGCGCTCCGGCGAGGTCGACATCATGGTCGCCATGAACGCCGAAACCTACGCCGACGACGTCAAGGAGGTCGCCGCGGGCGGGTACCTGATCTACGATTCGACCTGGCCCCGGCAGAAGACGCTGTCGCGTCCCGACATCACCATCGTCGGCATCCCGCTCGCCCAGATGTGCAACGACCACTTCGCCAATCCGCGGGTGCGCATTCTGATGAAGAACATGGCCTATGTCGGCGCCATTGCGGCGCTCGTCGATATCGACATGGCCGTAATCCGCGAGCTGATCGAGCAGATCTTCGCCTCCAAGCCCAAGCTGGTGCCGGCCAACATGGAGGCGATCACCCTCGGCTACGAATACGCCAAGGCTAATTTCGACTGCCCCCTGCCCTTCCGGGTCAAGGCCATGAACAAGACCAAGGGGCACATCATGATCGACGGCAACACCGCCGCGGGACTCGGCTGCGTCTATTGCGGCGCCACCGTGGGCGCGTGGTACCCGATCACGCCCTCGACCTCGCTGATGGACGCCTTCAAGGCCTTCTGCAACCGCTACCGGGTGGACAGGAAGACCGGCGAGAGGCGCTTCGCCATCATCCAGGCGGAGGACGAGCTGGCCTCGGCGGGCATGGTGCTGGGGGCCGGCTGGACCGGGGCGCGCGCCTTCACCTGCACCTCGGGGCCCGGCATCTCCCTGATGGGAGAGCTGATCGGGCTCGCCTATTACGCGGAGATCCCCATGGTGCTGTTCGATATCCAGCGCGTCGGGCCGTCCACCGGCATGCCGACCCGCACCCAGCAGGGGGATATCCAGCTTTGCGCCTATGCCTCCCACGGCGATACCAAGCACGTGCTGCTGTTCCCCGCCGATCCCGGGGAATGCTTCGAGCTCTCGGTCACCGCCTTCGACCTGGCCGAGCGCCTGCAGACGCCGGTATTCGTCGTCTCCGACCTCGACATCGGCATGAACGACTGGATGTGCAAGGACCTCAAGTGGGACGACCGCTACCGGCCCGACCGGGGCAAGGTTCTGACCGACGAGGATCTCGAAAAGGTCAAGAATTTCTACCGCTATCTCGACGTCGATGGTGACGGCATCCCCTACCGGACGCTGCCCGGCAGCAACCCCAAGGGCGCCTACTTCGCCCGTGGCGCGGGGCACAACCGCTACGGCGCGCGCACCGAGGTGGGCGACGAATACCAGGACGTCATGGACCGTCTGCTCGTCAAGTGGCGGACCGCGGCGGAGCTGGTGCCGCCGCCGGTGGTGAGAAGGGCGCGGGGCAAGACCAAGCGCGCCATCCTGTCGCTGGGCAGCTGCGACGGTGCCGTGCGCGAGGCGATCGACCGGCTCGCGCGCCGCGGCGTGGCGCTCGACTACATGCGGGTGCGCGCCTTCCCGTTCAGCGAAAAGGTCGAAGCCTTCCTCGCCGAGCACGACCGCATCTTCGTGGTGGAGCAGAACCGCGACGCCCAGTTCAGGGGACTCCTGTTGAACGAGACCGACGTGGAAAAGGCGAAAATGACCTCAATCCTGCACTACAATGGCCTGCCGATGGACGCGCGGGTCATCGAGAACGCCATCGAGGAAACGCTCGCCAAGGAGGCCGCGGCATGAGCTTCATTCGCAAACCCAGGGTCCCCCATGCAGGCCGCGAGGTGAACGCCCTCGGCCGTCCACGGTCCGATTACGAAGGGGCGATGTCGACTCTGTGCGCGGGCTGCGGCCACGATTCGGTGACCGCCGCCCTCACCCGCGCCTTTTTCGAGCTCTCCATTCCGCCGCACCGCGCGGTCAAGATCAGCGGCATCGGCTGTTCCTCGAAGACCACCGCCTATTTCCTCGGCCAGAGCCACGGCAACAACACCGCCCACGGCCGCATGCCGTCCATCGCCACCGGCACCCAGGCCGCCAACAGCGCGCTGCATTGCATCGGCGTCTCGGGCGACGGCGACACGCTGTCGATCGGCCTGGGCCAGTTCGCCCACGCGATCCGGCGCAACCTCGACATGCTCTACGTGATCGAGAACAACGGCGTCTACGGCCTGACCAAGGGGCAGTTCTCGGCCTCCGCCGCGCTGGGGGCGCTTCCCAAGAAGGGCGAAGCCAACGTCCAGGTGCCCATCGACCCGGTCAAGACGGCGCTTGCCTTGGGCGCGAGTTTCGTCGCCCGCAGCTTCTCCGGCGACAAGGCGCAGCTCGTGCCGCTGATCAAGGCGGGGCTCGCCCATCGCGGCTTCGCCGTGATCGATGTGCTCTCGCCCTGCGTGACGTTCAATGATCACGAAGATTCGTCCATGAGCTACGCCTATGCCTACCAGAACCTGCACGCGGCCGCCGACGCCGATTTCATCGATCCCGACCGCGAGGCCATCACCGCCGCCTACGACAAGGGGGAGACCATCCCGGTCACCCTGCACGACGGGTCCAAGATCGTCCTCAAGAAGGCGGAAAACGATTACGATCCCCGGGACCGGGGGCGCGCCTTCGACTACGTCATGCGCCACCAGGCGGAAGGGCAGATCGTGACCGGCCTGATCTATATCGACGAAACCCGGCCCGACATGCACGAGGCGAACAAGACCGTGGCCGCTCCCCTTATAGACCTGCCGTTCGAGAGCCTTTGCCCGGGCTCCGGCGCGCTGGCCGAGCTCCAGGACCGCTACCGCTAGGCACCCCCGGCAGGCCGCCCCTCCCCGCGGGCCCCGATAGTGTCCTTGGGGCCGGTTTCCCGTTAAGGTTTGATTAACCCTAAGGCTTGAAGATCGTCCTCCAGCCGGGGCCGGGCCCGCGCCTTCGCGGTGCATCGGGGGACGGGCCGGCGGGGCGGGTGGATCGGTTCGCGGCAGGTCATGACGAAGAAGCTCTTGATCATCGATGATGAGGCGGATTTCGCGAATTTCGTATCCTCCGCCAGCGCGACCTTCGGATACGAGGTCAAGGTCTGCCACAACTGCCATTCCGCCCGCGAGGCGCTCGAGGATTTCGTGCCGGACCTGATGGTGCTCGATATCGTCATGCCGGGGGAGGACGGCATCGAATTCCTCAACTGGTTTTCCTCCCGGGCCTTCGAGACCAGGATCATCCTGGTGACCGGCTACAATCCCCATTACATGGAGATGGCGCAGAAGCTGACCGCGCAGTCCGGGACCCGGATCATCACCACCTTGCGCAAGCCGGTACACCTTCAGGACCTGCGCGGCGCCCTCGCCGGCTGAGCCGCGGCCCGGGGGCGGGGACCTTGCGGGCGGCCGATTTCTTCATCCCAAAAGGCGCCGCGACGGTCTATCTATAGGCGGTGGAGACGTTGCACCGGGGACCGGCGGCCCGCCGTCGGCCCCTACCGGAAAGCCGCAGCCCATGGGCGAAGAAATCACAGCCACGGATTTCAAGCCGGAAGAGTTCCAGAAGTTCCACGACGCTCTCACCCGCGAGACCAGGCTCGCCGAGTCCTGGGGCGCGGAGGACCGCTTCGAAAACGACCGCTACGTCCTCGGTTTCGAGGTCGAGGCCTGGCTTCTCGACCACAACTATTTCCCGAATTCCCTGAACGAGGAGTTCCTCGGCGCCCTGGACGATCCCCTGGTGGTGCCCGAGCTCTCGCGCTTCAACGTGGAGCTCAACTGCACGCCCATCCCGATCGGCGGCGACACCTTCAGCCGCGCGGAGAACGAGCTCAAGGCGCTCTGGAGGCGCTGCAACCGGACCGCCCACGGGCTGGATGCCAGCATGGTCATGATCGGAACCCTGCCGACCATCCGGGAGGAAGACCTTTCACTCGAGAACATCTCGCCGCTCAAGCGCTATTACGCGCTCAACTCCGAGGTCCTGCGCCAGAGGGGCGGCCGGCCCATCAGGATCGAGATCGCGGGGCCCGAGCGCCTCAGCCTCGAACGCCACGACGTGATGATGGAGGCCGCGGCCACCTCCTTCCAGATCCACCTCCTGGTCCCGGCGCGCCTCGCCCATCACTACTACAACGCCTCGCTGATGGTCTCCGGCCCGGCCCTGGCGTCGGCGGTGAACGCACCGTTCCTGTTCGGCAAGCTGCTCTGGGAGGAGACCCGGATCCCCCTGTTCGAGCAGGCCATCGCGCTGACCAGCCGGCGCGGCAGCGTCAAGCGGGTCCCCTTCGGCTCTGGCTACCTCGCCGGCCATCTCGCGGAGTGCTTCCGGGAAAACTTGGAACAGTACCCGGTGCTGCTGCCGATCTGCTTCGACGAGCCCGCCAAGGACCTGCGCCACCTGCGACTGCACAACGGCACGATCTGGCGCTGGATCCGCCCGCTGGTCGGATTCGGCCGGGGCGGGCGGCCGCATCTCAGGATCGAGTTCCGCGTCCTGCCCGCGGGTCCGTCGATCCCCGACATGATCGCCAACACCGCCTTCTACATCGGCCTCACCCACCAGCTGGTGGGACGGCGCATCGACGAAACCGGCGGGCTCTCCTTCGAGGAGGCGGAAGCGAATTTCTACTCCGCCGCGCGCTTCGGGCTCGATGCCCCCCTGCGCTGGCCGGGGGCGGGCATGGTCCCCGCCCGGGAGCTCCTGCTCGAGGAGCTGATCCCCGCGGCGCGCGCCGGGCTTTTGGCCCTCAACATCGACGAGGAGGAGCGCGAACGCTATATCTCGGTGGTGGAACAAAGGGTACGCCATGGCCAGACCGGCTCCGCCTGGCAGCGGGCCGGGCTCGATGCGCGCGGCCGTGACTTCTACCGCCTGATGGCGGCCTATTGCGAACGCCAGCGCAGCGGCGTGGAGATCGGCCAGTGGAAGGAGTAACGAGGCGATTCGACCCATGAGGGAACTGTCCATCATCGACCACCTGCCGGAAGGACTTCTCGACTGCGTGCCGCCGGACCTGGAGAAGCTCCTCGGCGGCCCGACCCTGATCCACCTGCCGGGACGGGTGTCCGCGCCGCTCTTCGCATCGGTCCTGCTTCACGGCAACGAGCACACCGGCATCGACGCCGCGCGCCGCGTGCTCGCGCGCCACCGGCAGACGGGCCTGCCGCGGGCGCTGTCGCTGTTCATCGGCAACGTCGCCGCCGCCGCCCGGAACCTCCGCAGCCTCCCGGGGCAACCCGACTTCAACCGCTGCTGGCCCGGGAGCGTCCAGCCCGCCGGCCCCGAACGCACCCTCCTCAGGCAGGTCACCGAGGAGATGTCGAGGCGCAACCCCTTCGCCAGCGTCGACATCCACAACAACACCGGCCTCAATCCCCATTACGCCTGCATCAACCGGCTGGACCGGCGGTTCCTCCACCTCGCCCTGATCTTCAGCCGCACCGTGGTCTATTTCGAGCGCCCCTTGGGCGTCCAGTCGGCGGCGTTCGCGCCGCTCTGTCCCGCCGTCACCCTGGAATGCGGCAAGAGCGGCGCCGTCGAGGGCATCGAGCACGCGGCCCGGGCCATCGAGGCCTATCTCAACCTCTCGGCCTTCCCCTCCCACGCGGTCGCGCCCCAGGACGTCGACCTGATGCGCACCTTCGCCATCGTCAAGGTGCCCGAGGGGCGCGCGATATCCTTCGACGGCGCGCCCGCCGATTTCACCTTCAATGGGAACGTCGACAGCCTCAACTTCTCCGAGGTCCAGCCCGGCGCAGCCTTCGGCAAGCGGGCGGCGGAGACCGACGCCCGGCTCAAGGTCGAGCCGGCCGGCAACGTGCTTACCGAGGCCGAAGAACTGGCCCGCTGTTTCTCCTATCCCGGAGACGAGATCCGCTTCGCACAGCCGGTGATCCCGTCGATGCTGAGCTGCGACGCGGCGGCGGTGAAGGCGGACTGTCTCTGTTACCTGATGTACCGCATCGGCCTCGACGGCGAGCCGGTGAACGGCCCCCAGCCGGCCCAGGCTTAAGCAAGCGCAGCGCCGATGCGGGCGAGCGATTGCGCGAGCCCCCGGGGGTCGTAGGGTTCCGGTACGCCGCAGCCCCAGACCGGCCCCGGCCAGGCCGCGTCCCCGGACCGGCGGGCCACCACATGGACATGGAGCTGGGGCACCAGGTTGCCGAGCGCCCCGACGTTGATCTTGTCGGGCGCATAGAGCTCCTCCAGCGCCGCGCCGGTCCTCGCGATCTCGGTCATCAGGACTGCCTGGTCGTCAGCCGGGAGGTGGTGAATCTCGGTGATGCCCGGGCGCTCGGGCACCAGGATCACCCAGGGAAAGCGCGCATCGTTCATGAGCAGCGCGCGAGAGAGACCGAGGCGGCCGATCGCTCGCGTGTCGGCCTCGAGCCTCGGGTGCAGGACGAAGCCCGCCTCTTCCGCCCCGCCCGTCATCGCCGGGCCCGCCAAGCGCGCGGCCCGGGTCCCATTGACCGGAGACGGCCTTCTGATAGCCTCGGCGGGAACAAACCGAAACAACGGGGAAACGTCCGATGTTCCATGCCGATCACGGCCTCATCCAGGTTCTCGCCCATCTCTTCATCGCGGCGCTCTATGTCATCGTCGGCGTGCGCAACGCGCGGAACTGGGCCAACGTGATCAAGCGCATGACGGAGCTCGGCGTCCCACTGCCGCGTCTCGCCTTCCCCGTGGCGCTCGCGATCCAGTTCACCGGCGCCGCGCTCATCGCCGCTGATCTCCGCGCCGATATCGGGGCGCTGCTCCTGATCGTCTTCACGGTGACGGTGACCGCGTTCTACCACCGCTACTGGACCTATGCCGACCCCCGGGCGCGCCAGAACCATTTCCAGTTCCTGTTCAACAACCTCGCCGTGGTCGGCGGCCTGATGCTGCTGATCTAGCGCGACGCGGGCCGCGCGCCCTCGCCCGCCTTGGCCCCCTGCAGGAGGCGCCAGATCCGCTCCGGCGTCGCCGGCATCGGCAGGTCGCGGACGCCATACTCCTTGAGCGCATCGGCGATGGCGCTCGCGACCGCCGGCAGGGCGCCGACATTGCCCGCCTCGCCCGCGCCCTTGACGCCGAGCGGATTGGTGGCCGTCGGCACGGCATTCGAATCGACGTGCATGTCGGGAAAGTCCTTGGCGCGCGGCATGGCGTAATCCATGAACGACCCGGTGAGGATCTGCCCGGTCTCGGGATCGAAGCAGATGTCCTCCATCAGCACCTGGCCGATGCCCTGGGCGACGCCGCCCTGAATCTGGCCGTGGAGCAGCATCGGATTCATCACCGTGCCGACGTCGTCGACCACGTTGTAGCGCACGATCTCGGCGACGCCGGTTTCCTCGTCGATCTCCACCTCGCAGACGTGGCAGCCGTTGGGATAATTCATCATGTTGGTGACGTAGACCGCCTTCTCGACGAGGCCGGGCTCCAGGCCGTCGGGCAGGTTGGCCGGGTTCGCCGCCGCCTTGCCGACCTCCTTGACGGTGAGCGAGCGGTTGGAGCCGGGGCTCGAGAACACGCCGTCGGCGAAGCTGACCGTGTCCTCCTCCACCTCCAGCATGTGGGCGGCGATCTTCTTCCCTTTGGCGATGATCTTGTCGGAAGCCATCAGCATGGCGGAGCCGCCGAGGGTCGCGCTGCGCGAGCCGCCCGTCCCCTCGCCGTAGAACACGGTATCCGTATCGCCGCTGATATAGGAGACGTCCTTGGGGTCCATGCCGAGCCGGTCGCAGACGAGCTGCTTGAACACGGTCTCGTGCCCCTGGCCCTGGTTGACCGCGCCGGAGAGGATCGTCGCGGTGCCCGAACGGTCGAAGCGCACCTCCGCCCCCTCGGTGCCGGGGGCGGCCGCGCGTTCGATGCTGTTGGAGAAGCCGATGCCCCGCAGCTTGCCGCGCTTGCGCGATTCCGCGCGACGGGCCTCGAAGCCTTCGTAATCGGAGATCTTCAGCGCCATGTCCATGCCGCGCTCGAACTCGCCGCAGTCGTAGGTGAAGGTGAGCCCCGTCTTGAAGGGCATGGCGTCGGCCGGGATCAGGTTCTTGCGCCGGATCTCGATGGGGTCGGCGCCGAGCTCCGCCGCGACCTCGTCGATCAGGCGCTCGATGACATAGGCGGCCTCGGGCCGGCCGTTGCCGCGGTAGGGGCGAACCGGCGGGGTGTTGGTGAAGGCGCAGGTCACATCCGCATGGAGCGCTGGCGTGCGGTAGACGCCCGCGAGCGTCCCGATATTGCCGATGAAGGATTCGCCGCCCGCCTGAATATAGGCGCCGCAATTGGTGAAGGTCGAAACCCGCATGGCGAGGAAGTTGTGGTCCTTATCCAGCGCCATGGCGGCGGTGGTGACGTTGTCGCGGCCCTGGCCGTCGCTCACGAAGGCCTCCGACCGCGTGCTCGTCCACTTGACCGGGCGGCGGAGGCGCTTGGAGGCGAGCAGCACCAGGGGGACCTCGTTATAGACGGCCGACTTCATGCCGAAGCTTCCGCCCACGTCGCCGCCGATGACGCGAAGCCTGTTCTCGGGGATGCGCATGACCTCGGTCGCGAGCTGCGCCCGGTAGGGATGGGCGCGCTGCAGCGTGGTGTAGATAGTGTAATGATCCTCCGCCGGGTCATAGTCGCCGACGCAGCCCCGCGGCTCGGTGGGCGCGGCGGCCACCCGGTTGATGACGAAGCTGCGCTCCACCACATGGTCGGCCTTGGCGAAGGCCGCATCCACGGCCTCCTTGTCGCCCGCGAGGAAGACGAAGCAGATGTTGTTCTCGCAATCGTCCCAGACCAGCGGCGCGCCGGGCCTGGTCGCGTCGGCGGTGGCGGTGACGGCGGGCAGCGGCTCGTAGTCCACCTCGATCAGCTCGGTGGCGTCCTGGGCCGCCTCGCGGGTCTCGGCCACCACGAAGGCGACGGGGTCGCCGACATGGCGGACCCGGTCGCTCGCCAGGGCGGGATAAGGGCTCAGGTACATCTCGGAACCATCGCGCCGCTTGCGGCCGTGACCGGTGGGAAGGTCGCCCCAGCCCGAGGCCTGCCAGTCGGCCCCGGTGAGGATGTCGAGCACGCCCGGCGCGGCGCGCGCGGCGTCGGTATCGATGGAGAGGATCTTCGCGTGCGCGTGGGGCGAGCGCAGGACCACCGCATGGGCCATGTGTGCGAGCTGCGTATCGTCGACGAAACGCCCCTTGCCCTGCAGAAGCCGCTGGTCCTCGAACCGCGCGACCGGTTGCCCGAGTGCGAATTCTCCCATGATCTTTCCCCTCCTTATCGCAAACCCCCGCGCGGACCGCGCGGGGTGACCATTATACGCCGTTCGGTCGGGCGGCAATACCGGGCTTGGCGCCTCGAAGGCCCGCCATGGGCCAGTCCGAACGGGCTCACCCGCCGCAGACGATCCATTCCCGGCGGTAGCGGTTGAGCGGCTCGCAGCCCTCGCGCCCGACCACCAGGGTCTCCCCGAACTGCAGGCCCATGCGCTCGTCCGGAGTGATCACGTTGGGCTGGATGGTGATCACCATGTTCTGCCGGAAGGTGACCGCGGGATTTTCGTGGCGCCGGCCCTTGGCGGTCTGGATGATGGGCGGCGTCTGGTTGACGCCGTGCAGGAGGTCGTCATAGACCGCGTATCCCCGGTCGTGGATCAGGTCGGCCGCCTCCTCCGCCTCGCGGCTGGTGACGCCGTCCTTGATGAGGTCCGCCAGCGTCTCGAAGGCCTCGACGGCGACGGCGTGCAAATCCGCCCATTCGCGGCTCGGCGCCTGGGCCAGGGAATAGGTGCGGTGGATCTGTCCGCTGTAGCCCCAGAAGGCGCCGCTGATCTCGGTGATCAGGACGTCGCCCGCTTTGAGCCGCCGGTTCGACTGGTACTGGGCGGGCACCGGGAAACGGGGGTCGTCCATGGGCATCGAGGTCATGAAATGGATGCCGGCATAGCCGCCCTCGTCGAGATAGACCGGCTCGATCAGGGCCGGGATCTCCCATTCCGCCATGCCGGGCCTGAGCCCCCGCTCGATCGCCGCCATGGAGCGGTCGGTGAGTTCCGAGGCGCGGGCGATGCGCTCGATCTCCTCGGGACTGCGGATGGTGCGCATCATGCGGAAGGCGCCGTTCACGTCGCGCAGGGATTCGGGGCCGAGGGCGTCGGCGATCTCTCCGTACTGCCGGTAGGGCACCGCCCCGACGATGCCGGTCTTCCTGCCCTTGAGGCCGCGGTCCGTGAGAAGCTCCGCCACCGTCCGCGCGGTGTTGGCGCCGGCCCAGCGGACGTCCTCGATGACCGAGAGCACCCGGGCCATGGGGACGTGGTTGTAGAGCTGCAAGAGCACCACCGGCGCCTCGTCCTCCTGGAACAGGACGTAGGCCTCGCGGCTCCCCGGCCAATCGGTCAGCCAGAAGATCTCCGAGGAAAACCGACCCGCCCCGAAGACCAGGAGGGCGTCCAGGCCCTCCTCCTCCATGAAGGCCTCGACCTTGACGTGGCGGTCGGCCATCTCCTCGCGGGAAAACCTCGGGAAATCCGTTGCCATACGCATGCTTTACAGACCCCTCAAATCAAACGTCGCTCGTGGCGTGTTGCGGGGCGATCGCGCCCTCGTAATCGGCGCGGAAGGCGCCTTCGGTCCGTCCCTCGAAGGCGCGGTCGCGGAGCCAGGAAACCGAGGCGCGCTGCAGGACGCCGCGCTGCTTTTCCCAGGCCATGAAGTGCGAGCCCCCGTCGATGGCAAGGAACACCTTTTCCCGCGCCCCGAGGGCGGCAAAGAGGTCCCGGTTGGACGCCATCAGCCGGTCGTATTCGCCGGCCATCACCAGGGCCGGCGCCGTGATCGTCCCCGCCGCGCGGGCGTTCCAGCCCCAGTAGCTCCGGGTCGGCGCCCGCAGCCCGCCCGGCCCCCAGGCCGCCCCCACGGGATCGGAAAGGAAGCTCTGGTGCCAGATCGCGTCCATCACCCCGGGGGCGACCTGGCCTTCGCGTTTCACGTTGGGACGCCAGCGCACGCCCTCCCCCGTGGCGCGGTCCTGGAACTGGACCGGGCAGCCCGGCGCCGGCAGCTCCGCGGGCGGGCCGTCGGGCCCGTCATCGGCGTAGTTGGACGATGCCCAGATGACCAGCCGCGCGACCTTCTCCGGACGGCGGACGGCGTAGGTCCCGATCCGGATGCCGCCGCCGGACCAGCCGATCAGGTGGAGCCTCTCGACGCCGCGCAGCTCCCGGATCGTCTCCACCACCCGGTCGATATCCGCGGCCTCCGATTCGCTCGTCACCAGGCGATACCGATACGCGGGCCGCCTCGGCGCGGACAGAGTCTTCGGGATCAGGTGGGCCTGATGCTCGGGCGCTAGGTTGGCCGGATCGTCCATCATCGGCCGGCTGGACCCGCCGTAGCCGGTCATGTCCATGGCGAAGACGTCGAACCCCGCCCGCGCCAGGGCCTCCATCCAGCTGTAGGGGGGCTCGCCGGGGCCTTCGGGATAGGCGAGGTCGAAGGCCACCTCCGACGGCCAGAAGCCGCCATGGACCATCAGCACCGCCTTGCCCTCGGGCAAGCGGCCCCCGGTCTCCTCCAACAGCTTGGCGGAGATGCGCTCGCGCACGAACAGCCGGGTGGGCTGCCCCTCGACCGCCGGCACGGCCGAGACCTGGGCGACCGAGCGGTCGATGGTCAGGACGTCGCCGCGGGCCCCGGTCACGCGCCCTCTCCATGGGCGCGGGCGGTGCGGGCGAGGAATTCGCGGAGCGTCGCGAGCTCCGTCTCGGTGGGCGGAGCGGTCTCGCTCACGTCGTTCGCGAAGCGGATATCCCAGCCGGTCGCCTCGCGGATCCGGTCATGGGTGACGCCGGGATGGACATGGGTCACCACCAGCTCGCGGCTGCCGGTCTCGGGCTCCAGGATGCAGAGGTCGGTGATCACCCGGGTCGGACCCTTGCCCTTGATCCCGCGCTTCTCCCGGGCGTCGCCGCCGGTGAGATAGCCGCCGGTGGTGAGGAAGTCGAGCCGACGCACGAAGCTGCGCGGTCCCTGGCGCATCACCACGAAGACCTCGCCCGACTGATCGGCGATCTCGGGCGCCCCGCCGGCGCCGGGCAGGCGCACCTTGGGGTGCAGGTAGTCGCCGATGACGGTGGTGTTGATGTTCCCAAACCTGTCGATCTGGGCGGCGCCGAGGAATCCCACGTCGATATGCCCGCCCTGCAGCCAGTAGCGGAAGATCTCGTGGGTGGGCACCACGGTATCGGCGCTTTCCGCGAGCACCCCGTCGCCGATGGAGAGCGGCAGCACGTCGGGCCTGGTGCCGATGGGCCCGGATTCGTAGATCAGGACGACCTCCGGCGCGTGGGTCAGGCGCGCGAGGTTCGCCGCCTGGGACGGCAGACCGATTCCGACGAAGCAGACCGTCCCGTTCGCCAGCATGCGCGCGGCGGCGACGGTCATCATCTCGTTGGTGGTGAATTCCGGCGCGCTCACGGGGCCGCCTCCGCCGCCGCGGAATCGAGGGAGGCGCGGAACTCCGCGAAATCCTTCGTCTCGAGCACATGCCGCTTGATCCAGGCGCGGAAGGTCTCGCGGTCCTTGGACACCGCGTCCCAGGCCTTGTAGAAGCGGTTGTCGCGTTCGTAGTAGCCGAGCGCGTAGGAGGGCCAGGCGCCCCACGGCTCGACGCAGACCGCGTCCACCGCCCAGTGGGGCAGGACGTAGGAATTGGCCGGGGTCTCGAGATCGTCGACGATCTCCTCCACCGTGACGATCGCGCGCGCGGCGCTCAGCACCACCTCCTTCTGCAGGCCGACGATGCCGTGGACCAGCACGTTGCCGGCCTTGTCCGCGCGCTGGGCGTGGATGACGCCGACATCGGGGCGCAGCGCCGGCACCGCCGCGAGCTCCTCCCCGGTGAACGGGCAGGTGACCGACCTGATGCGGTCGTTGTACCTGGTGAGGTCCGTCGCCTTGTAGCCGCGCAGCACCGCGAACGGCAGGTTGGACGCGCCGGCGACGAAGGCGTTGGCCATGCCGGCGTGGCTGTGCTCCTCGAGGGCCAGCGGCTGGGGCCAGCCGTTCTCAACCGCGTCCCGGAGCCGGTGCAGCGAGCCGACCCCGGGGTTGCCGCCCCAGGCGAAGACGATCTTGCGTGCCGAGCCCATGCCGATCAGTTGGTCGAAGATGAGGTCCGGCGTCATCCGGATTAGGGTGAGGTCGCGCCGCCCCTGGCGGATCACCTCATGCCCCGCGGCGTGGGGGATGAGGTGGGTGAACCCCTCCAGCGCCACCGCGTCGCCGTCGTGGACGTGGGCGGCGACGGCGTCGCGCAGTCCGCAGATCTCCGCCATGGACCCGGGCCCCTTTCCCATCCTCGAGAATTGTTACAGACAGGGGAGTGTTAGCGGATCAACCCGCCCTTAGGCAACCGTGATCGCCCGCCACCGCGGCCCGGCGGCGGATCAGGCCGCGAGAAAGCCCTCCACCGCCCGGGTGAAGGCGTCCGGCTGCTCCAGGTTCGAGATGTGCGCGGCCGGGGAGAGCTCGAGATAGGCCGAGCCCGCCACCGCGGCCTGATCGGCGCGGATGTCGGCGGACGGGCAGGCCGCGTCCTCGGCGCCGGCGATGAACAGGGTGGGACGATGAAGCCCGCCGAGGCGGCCGTGCAGGGCGACCCGGCGGATGGCGCGCCCGGCCCCGGCGAAGCCCGCCGGGTCCGTCGCGGCGATGGCGGCGCGGACGCGGACGATGACGCCGGGATTGCGCGCGATGAACCCCGCGGTGAACCAGCGGGGGATGGCGCCCTCGGCGATGGGGGCCATGCCCTCGCGCTCGGCGATCTCGATCCGGGCGTCCCACTGCTCGGTGAATTCCGCGCTCGCCTCGAGCCGCGCGTTGGCGATCACGAGCCGCTCCACCCTCGCCGCGTGGTCGAGGCCGAGGACGACGCCGGTCATGCCGCCGAGGGAGAGCCCCACGAAATGGCTGAGCCGGATGCCGAGCGCGTCCCACAACGCCACCACGTCGGAGGCAAGCAGCCCCAGGCTGTAGGCGGCGACGCCGACGCCGCTCCGGCCGTGGCCGCGGGCGTCGTAGCGCAGCACGCGGAACCGCGCGGCGAGCGCCGCCGCCTGCGCTTCCCAGAAGCCGAAGTCGGCGGCGATGGAATGCGCGAGCGTCACCCAGGGCGCGCCTTCGGGCCCCGCGACCTCGCAATTGAGCCGAACGCCGTTGACCTCGATGTCGGTCACGGCCTGAGCCGCCTTCGCGCCCCGTTCCGCCATTGCCCCGTCTATTTCCTGATCGCCCGCACCTTGGCGGCCATGGCCGGGGTTATGGAAAGGGTCTCCTCCACCATCTTCTGCATGGCTTCACCCGAGAGGTGGCCCAGGCTGATCTTGAGCCGCCTGCCCTCGGCCAGCAGGGCGGGATCCTTCATCATCGCGGCGAGGGCGGCGCGGAGCCCCGCGACCCGATCGGCCGGCACGGCGGGAGGCGCCATCAGGTTGCGCCCCATGGCGTTGCCGAAGGCGATGAAGCGGAGCAGCGTCTTCTTCTCGGGGTCGGTTGCCAGCTCGGTGAGCAAGGGCACGTCGGGGAGGTCGGGGTCCTTCTCCAGCGCATACTGGACGAGGATGTTGACCTTCTTCTCCCGGACCCAGTCGGCGTTCGCGACCTTCATGGAGGGCCAGGATTTGGTCGCGCCTTCGACCTCGCCCCGCTGCATCGCCAGGTTGGCCCCGGTGGACCCCTTGAAGCCCGTGATCGGCTTGAACCTGGTGCCGATGATTCCGTTCAGCTCCTTGAGGTGGGTGACGGTGGGCGAGGTCGGGCCCGAGGCCCCCATCACGGTGACCCGCTTCTTCGCGTCTTCCAGCGTCTTGGTCGGCGAAGTGTGCCAGGTGTAGCTGACCTCGGTGATCGGCGTGACGCGGCCGATCCAGTTGAACTTGGCCGCGTCGTACTTGATACCCTTGCTGGCGAGCGCCTGCTCGATGGCGATCGCCTGGGGCGCGCTGGCCAGCGCCGTGCCGTTCCTGGGGGCGACGTTGTAGAACCAGTTGGCCATCTTGAGACCGCCCGCGCCGGGCATGTTCTTCGCCACCACCGTCGGCTTGCCGGGGATATGGCGGCCGATGTTGCGCGTCACCAGACGGCCGTAGAGGTCGTAGCCGCCCCCGGGGCTGTAGCCGATATAGACCGTGACCGTCTTGCCCTTGTAGAACCCGGCGACATCCTGGGCCGAGGCGACCGAGGGCGCTGCCGAGAGCCCCGCCGCCAGGGCGGCCGCGGTGATGAAGATCGTGAGACGTTTCATGGTTCCCCCTTACGGTCTCGAGCGGCAGGCATTCATGCCGCGGCTCCAAGGATCTGGTGCCATTTTCGGGCAACGCTCCGGCGGAGTAAATCGGATAACGTTCCTCCAGGGTGATCTCCTCGTTCTCATCCGCATCGGGCCCTGGTGGCGGAAGGTGCAAGACGGATGTTCAGTCCAGCGGCGACATTGGCTAGGATTCAGGCACCGATCATTCGTGATGCCAGGACCTGCTCCCGGTGAGTCGCGTGGCGGGAGACATATTTATCAGTCAAGACCGGATCAAAGGGGAGGACACCATGAAAAAGATTGTGATCTTCGGCGCGGCCGCCGCCATGGCCGCCGGGGCGCTGCCCGCGCAAGCCGCCTCGGGCGCCGATTTCTACAGGGGCCGCTCGATCTCCATGCTGGTGGGGTACGGAGCGGGGACCGGCTACGACGTCTATGCCCGGGCGCTCGTGCGCCATTACGAGCGCCATATCCCGGGCGGGCCCAAGTTCATCGTCAAGAACATGCCCGGCGCGAGCAGCCTCAAGATGCTCAACTATCTCGCCAATGTCTCGAAGCGCGATGGCAGCGAGCTCGGCGCCCCGGCGCGCGGGCTGTTCTTCGAGCCCCTCTTCGGCAACAAGAAGGCGCAATTCGATCCCGTCGCCTTCACCTTCATAGGATCCATCGGCAAGGCGACCCCGCTCTGCTTCACCTGGCACACGAGCGGCATCACCGGCATCGACCAGGCCAAGACGCGGACCGTGGTCGTCGGTGCGACGGGGGGCCCATCCAACAGCAACATCTATCCCCGCATCCTTAACGGCATCCTCGGCACCAAGTTCAAGATCATCAGCGGGTACAAGGGATCCGGCGCGATCGGCCTGGCGATGGAGCGCGGCGAGGTGGAGGGCTATTGCAGCTTCGGCTGGGCCTCGATCAAGTCGGCGCGGTCGAACTGGATCGAGAAGAAGCAGATCAACATCCTGCTTCAGATTTCCCTGAAGCCGCATCCGGAGCTCGCCAAGGTGCCGCTGGTCATGGATCTGGTGAAGAAGAAGGAAGACCGCCAGGCGCTCGAGCTCTCCTTCGCCCAGAGCGAGATGGCGCGACCCATCGTCGGCCCGCGCGACGTGCCGAAGGACCGGGCCGAGGTTCTCAGGGCGGCCTTCGTCGCGACCATGAAGGACAAGAAGTTCCTCTCCGATGCGACGAAGAACGCCATCGAGATCGATCCCATCTCGGGAGAGGAGGTCCGCGCCCTGATCGCCCGGGTCTACGCGACGCCGAGAGACATCGTCGCCCGGGTGATGAAGATGCGGCCCAAGATGAAGTAGCGCGGGCCCGGCCGTCAGTCCCTGATGTCCTGCAGGAACAGCTCGGTCGGGATCTCGTAGCCGAGCTTCTCGCGCCTGGCGAGCTCGTAGACCCGCCCGGCGACGGCGTAGAACTGCGCGCCCTGCAGGTTTCCGCGCTCGGACCAGGTGATCTCCTCGTCAGACGTCCGGCCCTCGGCCCGTCCCTCGGCCAGGTCGCCGAGCGAGACCCGCCGGCCCGGCAGGGTCGAGGCGCCGTGGCCCGTCTTGGCCCACCGGCCGTCGCCGTGCTTGCCGATATCGGGCCGCGCCTCCCACCCCAGGTACTCGTCCTCGAGCAGCAGATCGGGATGGCCGATTGGCGCGGGCGCGTCGCCGAACCGGAGGTAGACGTCGACGCGCTTCATGGTCTCCTCGTCGGGCACGCCGCTGCCGCCGATGTTGACGACATGGGTGCCGGGCTCGAGCAGCCGGCCGTCGAGGACCGGCACGGCGGAGTCGGTGAGCGCCGCCACGATGTGCGCGCCCTTGTAGACGTCCTCGGGCCGGTCGCAGACCTGGACCTCGATGTTGTAGCGGCCGGCCATCTCGCGGGCGAAGGCTTCGCGGTTTTCCTTGGTCGGGCTGAAGACCTGCAGCTTCTTGATGTTGCGCACATGGATGAAGGCCTGCATGTGGGTGCGCGACATGCCGCCCGAGCCGAGCATGCCGATGACCTCGGCATCGGGCCTGGCCATGTACTTGACGCCGATGCCGCCGTCCCCGGCGACGCGCATGTGCTGCAGCACGCCGTCATTGATGAAGGCCAGCGGCTCGGCATTCTCGACCGATGTCAGGAAGATCAGCCCGCAATACCGCCCCGGCTTGACGCAGTACTTCTCCTGGGTGAGCACGCCGTTGTAGTTGGTCTCGAAGATGATGTCGGATTTCATGCGCACGGCGAAATAGCTGCCGGTCGCGCCCCCTTCCATCGACCCGAACTGGTAGTTCTTGGCGGGATCGCTGGTCGGGATGCGGATATCGATCCGGGGGCGGCACACCGCGTCGCGGCGCGCGAGATTGAGATAGGATTGCTCGAGGACCTCGATTGTGTCCTCCATGGTCAGGAGATTGGCGACGTCGTCGTTGTTGATGATCAGGGTCATGTGGTGGCTTCTCCCCCCATTGAGTTGATTCTTCCCCCGCGCTATTTCGACCCTGCGGAATCCCTCGCGGCGAACACCTCGGCCGCCAGGTGATAGGCGGAATTGGCCGCGGGCAGGCCGCAGTAGAGCCCGGAATGGAGGAGAAGCTCCTTGATCTCCTCGCGCGTGACGCCGCAGTTCGCCGCGGCGTTGAGGTGCATCTTGAGCTCCGCCTCGCGGTTCAGCGCGATCAGCATGGCCAGCGTCACGAGGCTGCGGGTGCGCCGGTCCAGCCCCGGCCGCGACCATACCTCGCCCCAGGCGTATCGCGAGATGAAGTCCTGGAAATCCTCGTTGAAGGCGGTGCGGTTCGCCTCCGCCCGGTCGACATGGGCATCGCCCAGCACCTGGCGGCGGGTCTTCATGCCCTGATCAAACCTCTCGCGCTCATCCATGGGCCGGCCCCCTCTTGATCGAATGTTCAGGCATCGAAGAAGACGGTCTCGCCGTCTCCCTGCAGGACGATGTCGAGGCGGAAGACGGTCCCGCCCGCAGCCTCCTCGCGCCGGGCGATCAGGGTCGCCCGCCGCGACTCCTCGACCAGCGCCAGCACCGCGTCCTCGGCATTGGCCGCCTCCTCGTCGGAGAAATAGAACCGGGTGAAGGCGTGGCTCAGCATGCCCCGGGCATGGAGGATCAGGCTGACATGCGGCGCCTGGAGACGGTTGCCCTGCCCCGGGACGGGGCCGGGCTTGACGGTCTCGAAGGAAAAGCCGCCGTCGGCGCCGGTCATGCAGCGGCCGAAGCCGGTGAACCCGGCATCGAGGGCGAGGTCCTCGCGCCGGTCCTCGGGGTGGCGGTAGCGCCCGGCGGCGTTGGCCTGCCAGATCTCGAGCAGCGCATCGGCGACGCCCTCGCCGGCGCCGTCGATCACCCGGCCCTCGATCCGGATGTGCTCGCCGGGGGTGTCGGGCGCGGCAAGCCGGTTGGAGACGATGCCCCGGCGCCCCATCTTCTCCGGCGTCAGGCAGATCGCGAAATAGGGGCCGATGGTCTGCGAGGCGGTCTGTCCGGCCATGGCTCAGGCCTCCCGGGGCGTGGCAAAGCGTCCGCGCAGGACGATATCGAACTCGTAAGCCAAGGCCCAGTGATCCACGGTCTCCTCCAGGGAATAGGCCGCAACCAGCCGGTTGCGCGCGTCCTCGTCGGGGACCGAGAGGAAGATGGGGTCGATGGGAAGCAGCGGGTCGCCGGGGAAATACATCTGGGTCACGACGCGCGTGACGAAGCTCGGCCCGAACAGGGAGAAATGGATATGGGCCGGGCGGAACGCCTTGTCGTGGTTGGGCCAGGGGTAGCAGCCGGGCCGGATCGTCGTGAAGCGGTAGCGCCCTTCGCCGTCGGTGACCACGCGCCCGGCGCCGGAGAAATTGGGGTCGAGCGGCGCCTCGTGCCGGTCCGCCTCATGGTGATAGCGCCCCGCCGCGTTGGCCTGCCAGACCTCGAGGAGGGTGCCGGGAACGGGTTTCCCGGTCTCGTCCAGCACCCGGCCGGTGACGATGATGCGTTCGCCGAGCGGCGCACCGTTGACCGCGGCATTGGTGGAGAGGTCGTCGTCCCCTTCGCTGAGGGCGTCATGGCCGTAGACCGGCCCGGTCAGCTCGGAAAGCGTCTCCGGCAGCGGAACCAGCGGCTTCCTGGGCGAACGCAGCACCGTCGCGGTGTAGCCTTCGTAGAGATACGGCGGGTGCAGGGTCCAGTCCCGGGGGGCGTATAATTTTTCGTCCATCTCTCACTCCTTTTTTGGGCATTATAGCCGCCGCCCGCCCACCACCTCCAACAATCCTGAAACGGAGACGCCGATCATCATGGAGCCCATCACCATCGCCTGCTGGGGATACGACCGGACCCGCGCGCTCGGGACCGGCGAGGTCAGGGTCGAAGGCTGCGAGGTGACCTTCCTCGACCTCGAACCCGAGGAGATGTTCCACCGCGCGCTGCATTTCGAGGAGTTCGACGCGACCGAGCTTTCCTTCTCCAACTACCTCACGCTGACCGCCCGGGGCACCTGCCCGTACGTCGCCATCCCCGCCTTCCCCGGCCGCCGCTTCCGCCATTCGGGGATCTATATCAACACCGACAGCGGGATCAGGGGGCCCGAGGACCTCAAGGGCCGGATCATCGGCTCGCCGGAATACCAGGTGACGGCGTCGGTCTGGATCCGCGGCATCTTCGAGGACGAGTACGGCATAAGGCCCGAGGACCTGCGCTGGCGTGCGGGCGGCCTCTACGAGCCTGCGCGGACCGAGAAGGTCACCTTCGAGCCGCCCGAAGGGGTTGAGCTCGAGCGCATCGCGCCGCACCAGACGCTTTCGCAGATGCTGGTCGACGGGGAGATCGACGCGCTCATCGGGCCGCGCGCGCCGACCGGCTTCGGACGGCCTGGCGTTCCGGTGGCGCGGCTCTTCCCCGATTACATCGAGGTCGAGAAGGACTACTTCAAGCGCACCGGCATCTTCCCCATCATGCACGTCATCGTCGTCCACAAGCGGAAGGTGGCGGAGCTGCCCTGGCTGCCCGCGAGCCTCATGAAGGCGTTCGAGGCGGCCAAGGACATGGCCATACGGCGGCTGCTGGAGGAGAACGAGCCGATGGCAACCTATCCCTGGATCGACGGCGTGATCCAGGAGGCGCAATCGTTCATGGGCGAGGACTTCTGGCCCTATGGGCTCGAGGCCAATCGCACGACGCTGGACTCCTTCCTGCGCTACCACTTCGATCAGGGCCTCGCCGAGCGCAGGCTGGCGCTGGAGGAGATCTTCGTCCCCTCCACCCTGAGCCGCTCACGCATCTGAGCCGCGATCGGGGCGACCAATGCAACCGACGCCGCACAATTCAGTTTTTGCCGCCGGTCGATGGCGGCACATGTCCTACGAAATCTCAGTGGGCCTCCGCCGGTGTGGCGGTCCGGTTGATCGCCCCGCGGGCGACACCATATTGGCTAGAACGGACAGCTGACCGGCCGAGGGGCGGCCCCGGGCAGCCAGGTCCGCGCCCGAACGTCGAATGGAAGGTCCGAATGAGCGCGAAATCGGCCCATCGTCTGCTTCAGCTTCTGGTTCTGGCGGTGACCCTCGGGCTCGCCGCCTGCGGCACGGCGACTCCCTACCAGCCCCTCACCGACGGCTACGGCTATGCCGAGCAGCCGCTCGAGGCGGATCGTTACCGCGTCGTCTTTACCGGCAACAGCCTGACGCCGCGCGAGACGGTGGAGAACTACCTGCTTTACCGGGCGGCAGAGGTCACCCTGGCGCGGGGATACGATTACTTCGTCGTGGTCGAGAAGGACACCGAACGGGAGACCACGTATTTTTCGACCGTGACCGGCGTCGCCTCGGACGGGTTCCGCCGCGATTACGACGTCGGCGTCGGCGCCTACGCCACCTCCACCTCGCGTCCCAGCAGCCAGTACTCGGCCTATGCCAACGTCATCCTGCGCAAGGGCAGGAAGGGCCCGGGGGACACCGGCGCCTACGACGCCCGCGAGGTGCTGAACCGCCTCGCTCCGACGATCCTGCGCAAGCCGGCCTCGTGACCGCCCGGCACGGTTCCGGCCGCCCCTCGCCCAGCAACGGATCAGTTGCGTTTGGAGGTTCCCCGGTAGTCCTGGATCTTGGTGACCCTGAGGCCGCGCAGGCCGTGGGCGTCGATCAGACGCTGCCAGGAGAGGTATTCCTCGACAGTGAGTGAATAGCGCTCGCACGCCTGCTCGATGGTGATCAGGCCAGCGCGCACGCCGGCGACGACCGCGGCCTTCCGGCGGATCGTCCAGCGCTGCGTGTCGGGGGATGGAAGGTCCCCGATGGTGATGCCGCTTCTCTGAGACGCGGCGATACGGTTCGAAGTCTCTCCGGCAACCGCAAAGAGCGGCTTCACTCCACTGTGAACTTGGGACATCTCGACACACTCCCCACGCCCAGGGACCAGGCCCGGCGTGGACCTTGCATTGCGAAAGACCTGGAGGAATTCTTCGGTCTGCACCGATGGGCAGCAATTGGCGGGGCGTTAACCACTACAAGTCGATGTGGGCTGGATTAAGGTTAAGAGGGGGAAGGCCGGAATACGGCGCATCCCCGGCGCCCCGCGGGACCGGAGATTATTGATGCGGCTCAACCGTTTTTAGAGGTGGGCCGGGTCGGCGGGCGGGCGGTCAGGCACGGGGATGCGACGGACGGTCACGCCGCGCCCCAGGGCGGGCGATTGGACGCCCTCCCGGGGCGGCGCTAGAATGAAATAGGATATTAAGCGATCCGCGGGGCGCCGGGCACCATGAATGCGCCGGCCGGGCGAAACGCGAGACCAACGGGGGACGCACCGTCATGGCCTACGAGAAGGGCGAAAACCTCGCCACGTTCGACGCCGAACTCGCCGCCCACCACATGCGCGGGCAGTGGCTGTCGGACGAGCGCCGGGATTCCGGGCAGGGCGGCGACTGGCGGGGCGATGTCTGGGAACCCCGTCTCCGCGGGCGGCCCCACATCTGGAAATGGGCGGAGACCGAGGGCCTGATCGAGAAGTCGGGCACGGCGATCGAGGAGAGCTTCACCGCCCGGCGCAGCCTGATCTTCGCCAATCCGGGGCTCGATCGCTTCACCACCCACACCATGAATGTCGGCATGCAGATGATCAAGCCGGGCGAGCTCGCCTGGGCCCACCGCCACACCATATCGGCGCTGCGCTTCGTCATCGAGGGGCACCCGGACCTCTTCACCGTCGTGGGCGGCGCGAAATGCCCGATGGAGGACCGGGACCTCGTGCTGACCCCCAACTGGCAGTGGCACGACCACCACAACCAGTCGGCCGGGCGCGCCTTGTGGCTCGACGTCCTCGACGGGCCGCTGGTCACCGCCCTGAACCAGACCGTGTTCGAGAATTTCGGCGAGGATCAGCAGGCGGCGCGCAACGACGCGGACCCCGGGAAGCTCTATTTCTCCTGGTCCGCCATGCGCGCACGCCTCGACGCGCTCGGGCCGGACGACGCCTCGCCCTACGAAGGGATCGCCCTGCCCTACCGCGATCCGGCGACCGGCGGGCCGGTCCTGAAGACCCTCGAGCCCGCGATCCAGCGCCTGCCCCCGGGCTTCGAAGGGGCGACCCGCCGCCAGTCGGCGAGCGCCGTCTATCTGGTGATGGAGGGCCGGGGCCGGACGGTCGCCGAGGGCGAGACGTTCGCTTGGGCCCCGCGGGACGTCTTCGTCGTTCCGGCCTCGGCGCGCCATGCCCATTACAATGATTCAGGGGAGGCGGACGCCCTCCTCTTCCGGGTTTCCGACCGCCCGGCGCTGGAGGCGCTCGGCCTTTACCGCGAGGAGGCGACCGGCGGGACTTCCGCCTGAGGATTTTCTGGTATACTGAAAACGGTTTCGAACTCTGCAAAGCGTGAGAGGATCCCATGGCCACCGCGATCGACCTTGATAGCCAGCGCAAGAGCTTCTATGCGGAAGTGCAGCGCCTCGCCATCTCCCAGTTCGAATCCGAGCAGTACCGGCGCATCCTCTCCGTCCCGCTCACCCTCGAGCGCGCCCGCAAATACGTCCTTCAGAAGGGGTTCTGGAACCTCAACCGTCGCGACTGCTGGGCCTTCGCCCAGGGTCTCGCGCCGATGGACGTGAAGGCGCTGATCTGGGAGCACGAGCTCGACGAGCTACAGGGCAACTCGGCGCGCGGAGTGGAGGATCACTATTCCCTGCAGGTGCGCCAGGCCGCGACCATCGGCCTTAGCCGCGAGGACTTCGAGAAAGAGGTGCCCGCGGATGAGACGCTGACCTGCATCTACGCCTGGATCCACCTCGCCCGGGACAGCCACTGGCTCAAGTCCGTCGCCTCCTGCGCGGCGCTGGAGGTCTCCAACTCCTCGGACTGGGTGCCGGAGGGCGGCATGTCATACCGCTGGGGCAGGAAGCAGGAGGCCGAGCTCGGCATCCCCTTCGACAAGCAGATCAACGCCAAGGAACATGCCGAGGTCGACGTCGAGCACGGCGGCCTTTTGAACAAGGTCGTCAACGTGCACTGCGACACGCCGGACAAGTTCGACCTGGCGCTGGAAGGGCTCAAGGAAAGCTGGGCGCTCGACCGCGCCTGGAAGGGCTGCCTCGCCAACATGTTGCTGGCGCTCCCCGATCCCGCGTAGCCAGCCGCCCCAACCCTCACCCGCGCGAGAGCCGATGGCGGACCTGCCCAAAGAGATCGTCGACAAATACCGTAAGGAACGGGTGCTTCTCGACCCCTACCTCGATTGGGCGGACGCCGAAGGCGTCCCCGTCATCGAGGATTTCGGCGTCGACCTCCTGGCGGCCGAGACCGCCCCCTGGGACCGCTTCGGCTGCCATGGCGCCATCGCCAACCTCAAGGGCCGGGGCAACTTCTGCTCGACCTTCCTGTTCGACATCCCGCCGGGGGCCAAGACCGCGCCCATGCGCCACCTCTACGAGGACGTCTACTACGTGCTGGACGGCCACGGCTCGACCCGGGTGGAGACCCATGACGGGCGGAGCCATACCTTCGAATGGGGCCCCAAGAGCCTCTTCGCCCTGCCGGTCAATGCGCCGCACCAAATCTTCAACGGCTCGGGCCGGGAGGCCGCGCGCATCGCCTCCACCAACAACGCGGCGATGGTGATGAACCTCTACCATTGCCCGGACTTCGTGTTCGCGAACGGTCACTGGTTCGCGGACCGCGAGGGCGCCGAAGGCCGCTTCGCCGGCGAAGGGGAGATGACGCCGATCCGGCCCGGCCGCGTCCTGTGGGATACCAATTTCGTTCCCGACGTCGGCTCCTTCGGGCTGAAGCCCTGGGAGGCCCGCGGCGCGGGATCGGCCAACATACAGTTCATCCTGGCCGACGGCATATTGGGCGCCCATGCCTCGGAGATGCCGGTCGGCACCTACAAGAAGGGCCATCGGCATGGGCCCGGCCTGCACATCTTCATCGTCCACGGCGCGGGCTATTCGCTGCTCTGGTACGAGGGGGACGAGGATTTCCATCGCGTCGAATGGCGCCACGGCATGGTCTTCGCGCCGCCCAACCGGATGTTCCACCAGCATTTCGGCACCCGCCCCGAACCGGCGCGCTATATCGCCGTGGGCCTCGGCTCCAAACGCTATCCGGTGCTTCAGCTCCGGCGGGCGGGCTCGGAGAACAACCGTTCCGACGTTTCCATCAAGGAAGGCGGGCGGCAGATCGAATACGAGGACCAGGACCCGCGCATCCACCGGCTCTGGCTGCAGGAGATCGCCAAGACCGGCGTCGAGTCCGAGATGGGCAAGTTCTTCGACGAGGAGACGATGCGCGCGGCGATGAAATCCGACGCCGCGGAATGAGAAGCGACACGAAGTGACACCAGAGGACCGATGAACGCCCCCGCCCCCACCGCCACCAAGATCATCGACGTCGAAGGCAAGTCCAACGACGAGCTCCGCTACCTGCTCGATCCCTACCTGATGTGGGCCAAGGGCGAAGGCATCCCCATCCACGAGGAGTTCTGCGTCGATCTCCACAGCCTCGAGACCGCGCCCTGGGCGCGCACGGGAACCAACGGGGCGCTGGTGCACATGAAAGGGCGCGGCGACTTCATCTCGATCTTCCTCTACGAGCTCGCGCCCGGCGGCCAAAGCGCGCCCCAGCAGCACCTCTTCGAGGAGGTCATGCTGGTGGTGGAGGGCCACGGCAGCGCCAAGATCGAGACCAATGACGGGCGTACCTTGAGCTTCGAATGGGGTCCCAACAGCCTGTTCTCGATCCCGCTCAATGCGCGCTACCAGCTCTTCAACGGCTCCGGGACGGAACCGGCGCGGATCGCGTCGACCAACGACCTCTGCGTCACCATGAACATGTTCCATGACGAGGATTTCATCTTCGGCAACGGAACGCGGTTCCCGGAACGCGAAGGCCCGGGCGATCCCGGCTGGTTCGCCGGCGAGGGCGAGTACGTCCCGTCCACCCGCGGGCGCCAGATGTGGGAGACCAACTTCGTCCCCGACGTAACCGCCTTCCAGCTCCGCGACTACAAGAGCCGCGGCGCGGGCAGCACCAACATCCAGTTCTGCCTCGCCGACGGGGTGCTCCATGCCCACACCTCGGAGATGATCGTCGGTACCTACAAGAAGGCCCACCGCCACCCGCCCGACTATCACGTGCTCATCGTCTCGGGCGAGGGCTACTCGCTGTTCTGGCACGAGGGCGACGACGACTACACCCGTTTCAATTGGGCGCACGGCTCGGTCTTCGCGCCGACCGACATGATCTTCCACCAGCATTTCAACACCGCGCCCGTGGCCGCGCGTTACTGCGCGACGGCCATGGGCTCGACCCGCTACCCCTTCACCGCGGAGAAGCGCGAGCTCAAGCTCGGCGTCGACGTCAGCGTGAGCGAGGACGGCGGCTTCCAGATCGAGTACGAGGACCAGGATCCCTACATCCACCGCCTCTATCTCGAGGAGCTCGCCAAGACCGGCGCCCCCTGCCGCATGGGCGAGTTCATGGACGAATCGGTGCTGACCGGCGGCAAGGGCTGACGTCCAAAGACAACCGACGCCCATGCGAATTTACATCTAATCGAAATCGTCTTCGCCCGGCTTGTCCGGGCGATCCAAGAGAGGCCCCGGAGTCATGCGAATGCGTGCCTGCGCACGACCCCGGGGCATGACGGATGAGCCAGGATGTAAAGCGTGGGCCTCGTCCTTCGACACGCTCAGGACGAGGACAACCGACAAGCCTCATGGTGAGCCTGTCGAACTCTGAGGCTGGCCCCCCTCCCCCTTCGACGGGCTCAGGGTGAGGCCCTTCCCTACCCCCCCCTCATACTGAGCTTGTCGAAGTATGAGGCTGGCCCCCCTTACCCTAAACCCCCTCATACTGAGCTTGTCGAAGTATGAGGCTGGCCCCCCTTACCCTTCGACGGGCTCAGGGTGAGGGAGCCTCCTCAAAGATCCTTCAGGAAATCGAGCTTGCCCGCCCAGGCCTTGCGCACCTCATCGGCGTATTCGCGGCTCACCATGTTGACCTTGGGGAACTCGTCCTTCCAGTGCCAGGGCCGGACCGCGTAGATGATGATGCGGCTGTTGGTCATGTCGCCCGCCTCGCGGCGGTCGGGCCGCAGCATGGGGTCGATGTAGCCGGTCCAGCAGCCGTCGATGATGTCGGTCTGGGTCTTGGGGTCCCAGCGGGTGGCGAGCGCCCACATCACCTCCGCCGGGCTGGTGATGTCGATGTCGTGATCGACGATGATCACGATGCGCCCGAGATAGGCGGACGACCCCGCCCCCGCCGCCACCAGCCCCGCCATCTTGGCGTGGCCCGCGTGCAGCTGCTCGATGGCGACGACGCGGATGAACCTGGGCCCGCCGCCCGGCATGGTCCACACCCCCTTGATGCCGGGCACGCCCGCGGCCTCGAGCTCGTCCCACAGCGAGGCGGCGCGGAAATGGGCCGATCCCGCGGTGCCGAACCAGAAGCCCGGCAGGGTCGGGCGCACCGGCGGCGCGCCGACGATGATGGGGTCGTTCCGGTGATAGACCGCCTGCACGTTGAGCACCGGCTCGGGCCGGGAGTTGGAGGCGTAGTAGCCCGGCCATTCGCCGAACGGGCCTTCGGCCACGGCGGTCTCCCCGGGCGGCGGCATGAGCCCCTCGAAGACGATCTCCGAATCGGCGGGGAACGGCAGGCCGGTGTGCCTCCCCGCCACCACCTCGATGGGGCGGCCGAGGCGCGCGCCGGCGACGGCGAGCTCGGACACCCCCGGCGCCGCGGTGGAGGCCGCCGCCGCGCCCAGGACCGGCGCCTGGCCGACGCTCACCACCATGGGACAGGCCTCGCCCCGGGCCCAGTACTTCCGCCGGATCACGTCGCCGTGCTTGCCGGGCTCGATGAACGGCGTCAGCGTCGTCTTGTCGTGGACGGCGACCCGGTAGGTGCCGGCGTTGACCCAGCCCGAATCCGGGTCCTTGGTGATCACCATGCATTCGGTGCCGACGTAGTTCCCGCCGTCGTCCTGGTGCCATTTGGGCGCCGGAAAGGCGAGCGTGTCGACCGCCTCGCCCTCCATCACGTTCTCCATCACCGGGCCGGTGGCGACGGTCACCGGGTCGATGGGCTCGTGATGCTGGCGCCGGTGCTTGCGGTACTTCTGCACCTGCTCGAGCCCCTTGCCGGTCGCGAACACCTGGGAGGAGCGCACGTTGACCGCGACCCGGTAGCCCTCGGGATAGCCCTTGATCTTGTCGAAGACGATGACCGGCGGCTCCTCCTGCTCGAGGCTGAGCTCGTAGAGCGCGCCGATCTCGAGGTCCGGGTCGGCGCCTTCCACGACCTCGAGGTTGTCGATCTGCGCCGACAGCTCCAGGCACCGGCGCAGGTCGCCGAGCGCCTCCAACCGCATCGCATCTTCGTTACTGGACGGCATCGAACTCCTCCCCAGGCCTCCCGCTCGAGCGGCGGCAGGTTATCATCGCTCCGGAACCGGTGACAGGCCCCTCTTGCCCCCACCATTCCCGCCCGTCGGGCAGGAATCAAGGGGGTTTTTTGAATTTCGAAACCCTTTTGATTCGCCACGTCGATGGAATATTCTTAGCGAGCGAAGGGTCGGCGGCTGAACCGGCCGATGAGCGAGGCTCGGCACGGGCCCGCCACGACCGCACCGGGACGCGCCCAAGGGAACCATCATCCCATGACCGAGACCACCGATGCCCTGACCGAACTGGAAGAGGTGCTCGCCCGCCACCACCTGCGCGGGCAATGGCAGGGCGATCCGCAGCGCGCGCAGAACGTCACCGAAACCGCGGAGCACGGCATCTATGCCGAGCCCGCGCCGCTGGCCCGGCCCCATGTCTGGAAATGGACGATGATGGAGCCGTTGCTAAAGCGCTCCCTCGACGCCATGGCCGAGAGCAAGACCGCGCGGCGGACGCTCTCGATGGTCAACCCGGGCCTTCCGCGCGGCACCACCCAGACCCTCATCACCGCGATCCAGATCATCCATCCCGGCGAGACCGCCTGGGTGCACCGCCACACGATCACGGCGCTCCGCTTCGTGATCGAGGGCGGCGAGGAGATGTTCACCGTGGTCGACGGCGAACCCCAGGTGATGCAGCCCTACGATCTGATCCTGACCCCGGGCTGGACCTGGCACGACCACCACAACGAGACCGGCAGGCCGGCGATCTGGCTGGATGCGCTCGACGTGCCGCTGATGCACAACCTCAACCAGATCTTCTACGAGGAGCCCGCCGCCCACGAGCAGAACCGCAGGCCCGCGGGGCCCGGACCATCGCCGCTCCTGCGCAAGACCTGGGAGCCGCCCGGACTTACCGGCCGGCCGCTGCGCTACCCCTGGACGGAGGTGCGCGCCGAGCTCGAGCGCCTCGCCGCCGACAGCCCGGGCAGCCCCTATGACGGGCTCGCCCTCGAATACGTCAACCCGCTGACCGGCGGCCCGGTGCTTCCCACCATCGGCTGTTGGATCCAGATGCTGCCGCCCGGCTTCGAAGGGAGGCGTCACCGGCGCACCAGCTCGGCCGTCTGCTTCGTGGTCGGCGGCGAGGGCGCGACGGAATTCGACGACGTGCGGCTCGACTGGGGGGTGCACGACACCTTCGCCCTGCCCAACTGGACCTGGCACCGCCACCTCAACCGCTCGGCCACCGAGGCCGCCTATCTCTTTTCCGTGACCGACATCCCCGTGCTGAGCGCCTTCGGCCTCTACCGGGAGGAGCCCGAGAACTCCCCAGGCGGCATCGGCCCGCTGGGAATCCACCCGTGAGCGGTCGTCGGATCGCGGTCCTCTCGACCTGCAAGGAGTAGCCCATGGCCACAGAGATCAAGGAAGTCGACGAACGCGCCCTCAAGGAGCTCGAGGAAGAGCTCACCGAGCTCGCCAACGCGCAGTTCGAATCAGAGGCCTACAAGCACATGTTCTCGGTGCCGTTCTCGCTGAGGGGGTGCCAGGAATTCTTCAAGCAGCATTCGCTGTTCAACCTCAACCGGCGGGACTGCTGGGGTTACGTGCAGGCCAAGGCGCCGATGCCGGTCAAGCACTTCGTCTGGGATCACGAGACCGAGGAGCTCGACGGCGTGCCGTCGCGCGGCGGCCTCAATCACTACGAGCTCGCCGTCAAGCAGGGCGAGGCCTGGGGCCTCGCGCCCGAGGACTACTACAACACCGAGCCGAGCGACGGCACCTTCACCGCCTGCCAGGCCTGGATCGCGCTGTCCCAGAATTCCCCCTGGCGGGTCTCCTTCGCCGCCTCCTCGGCGCTGGAATACGCCAATTCCGACGACATCGTGCGCGGCGGCGGCATGTCCCGGCGGCTCGGCCGGAAGCTCGAGCGCGAGCTCGGCATCCCGATGCGCAAACAGGTCTCCAACGAGGAACACACCGTCGCCGAGGTGGAGCATGCCCAGATGCTGCTTCGCGCGGCCAAGCTCTTCGGCCGGACCCCGCAAGACCGGGCGGAGATCCTCGAAGGCGCGAAGAAGACATGGGCCATCGACCGGACCTTCAGGAAGTCGCTCGGCGACCTTCTGGAGACCTATGCCGATTGACGCTTCGCCCGATCAAGCCATGCCCGATCAAGCCATGAAGGACGGCCACAAATCCGGCGCAACGGACGCAATCGGGCGCGGGCCCTCAGCCGCCGCCGTTCGCGCCGGCGCCGAGCTTGTGCGAGAGCGCCTTCGCCGCCGCCGCCAGCTTCTTCGCCGGCGCGCCCGTGTAGGACGTGTTGAACGTCCCCTTCACGCCGATGAGGGTGATCACCAGCTCCAGCTTGCCGTCATGGCCGAAGACCGGCGCCGCCAGGTTGGCGTGGATCGGCGTGCGCAGGCCGATGGTCCGGGCGAGCCCGCGCTTGCGGACGGTGGACTTGATCTCCTCGATGCGCGCGCGCGTCATGGCGCCCTTGGCCTTGTGAAGGGCGTTCCATTCCTTGACCTCGCGGTCGAGGATCTCCTCCGTCATGGCCGGCGTCTCATGGGCGAGGAACAGGTTGCCCGCCGCGGTCTGCAGCAGCGGCAGGATGAGGCCCTCGCGGATGCGGATGGGCGCGGTCAGATTGGCATGCTCGCAGCGGATAACGGTCGGCCCGTGGGAGCCCCAGACGCTGATCAGCGCGGCAAGGCCGGTCTCCTCCGCCAGCATCGGCAGGACGCCGAGCGCCTGGCGCACGGGATCGATGCGGCTGATGGCGGCAAGGCCGAGGTTGAGCGTCTCCGGCCCGAGGTCGTAGCGGCCCGACGCGCTTTCCTGCTCCAGCAGCCCGGCGTCGCACAGCCCCCGCAGGTAGCGATAGGCGCGGCTCGGAAGCATGCCGGATTCCGCGGCGATCCGCGTCAGCGTCGCGGGACCGTCGAAGCGTGCGACCACACCCAGGAGTCGCGCCCCGGTGGCGATGGTGCTGTTGCCGGGCGAGCGAACCCGCCCGCCCCCGTCCGATGCTTTCCGTTCACGCGCCATAAGGAACCTTCCCGAATTGATGACTCGGTCATCATCTCTATCAGAACCGAAGGTTTAGCACCGCTTTTTTTTCGATTCGCTGCCATGATTCAGAAAAACTCGCCCGGCCTGTCTTCGGGGCGGCCAAACCAAGGATCTCCCCAGCCATGAGCGACGAACGCGAACGCCAAGACGCCGAACGCCTGGAGGCGATGGGAGATCTCCGCGCCTATTTGCGCATCGTCGAGGAGCGCGGCGAGCTCGAGATCGTCGACGGGGCGGATGCGCATCTCGAGATGGGCGCGCTCTATGAGCTCAGCCTCAAGAAGCGCCACCCGCCGGTGCTGCTGTTCAAGAACATCAAGGGCTATTCCCCGGATTACCGGGTGCTGACCAACGTGCGCTTCGCCCGCACCTTGGTGGGCGACCTCGACCTCGAGCGCGTGCGCGCCCACAAGAGGGAAAACCGCTGGGCGTCGGACCCGATCCCGCCCAAGGAGGTCAACACCGGCCCCGTGATGGACAACGTGATCACCGGCGAGGACGTCGACATCAACGTCTTCCCCGCCGCGCAGTGGAAGGAGGGCGACGGCGGGCGCTATATCGGCACCGAGTGCCTGGTGATCAACCGCGATCCCGATAGCGGCTGGGTCAATGTCGGCACCTACCGCTCGATGATCCACGACGAAAGGACGCTCGCCGTCTTCATCGAGCCGGGCAAGCACGGCGATCTGATCCGCAAGAAGTACTGGGCCCGGGGCGAGCCCTGCCCGATGGTGATCTGCGTCGGCCAGGCGCCGGTGCTCGGCAACGTGGCGGGAACACCATCGCGCCACGGGCTTTCCGAGTTCGACACCGCGGGCGGCCATATCGGCCGGCCCATCGAGACCGTCCGCGGGCCCTTGACCGACCTGCCGATCCCGGCCGACGCCGAGCTCGCCTTCGAGGGCTTCATGCCGCCCATCGAGGAGGAGAGCGCGCCCGAGGGCCCGTTCGGGGAATGGCCCGGATACTACGCCTCTTCCGTCCGCACCGAGACGGTGCTCAAGATCGGCGCGGTCTATCACCGCGACCAGCCGATCCTCATCGGCCAGCCGCCGGCGCTGCCCACCTATCCCGGGCGCCAGCCCTCGATCCGCGCCATGGCGGCGCTGTGGGACGCCCTCGAGGCGGCCGGGGTGCCCGGCATCCAGGGCGTGTGGAAGCCGCTCGGCGGCGGCGTCAGCTTCATCAACGTGATCTCGGTCAGCCAGCTTCACGCGGGCCACGCCAAGATGGCGGGGCTGGTGGCGGCGGGCAGCGGGCCCGGCGCCTACATGACCCGCATCATCATCGTCGTCGACGACGACATCGACATCACAGACCCGGCCGAGGTGATGTGGGCGCTGGCGACGCGCTGGGACCCCGCGACCCAGACCGACATCATCGACGGCTGCTGGACCGGCTATATCGACCCCCACCTGCCGCCCGACAAGCGCGCGGCGGACAACCTGACGACCGCGCGGGCCATCATCTACGCCGTCCGGCCCTGGCACTGGAAGGACGAGTTCCCGCGCGTCAATGCCGTGGACAAGGCCTATGCCGAGGAGATCCGCCGCAAATGGGCGGACCGGCTGCCCTTCCTCGCCAGGAAGGGCGGCTGAGGGCGCCGGCCATGAACGACGACGCCCTCGCCGCGTTCGACGCGAAGCTGGCCAAGGCCGATATCTACGGCCAGTGGACCTCGGACAGGATGCTGCAGAGCGCCCAGGACGGCCCGCGGCCGGCGGGCGAGCCCCACATCTGGAAATGGGCGGCCATGCGGGCGCTGCTCGACGAGGCCGCCTCGGTGATGCCCGAAAGCTTCACCGCCCGGCGCTCGCTGATGTTCAGCAACCCGGGCCTCCCGCGCGGCACCACCCACACCATCGCCATGGGCATGCAGCTCATCCAGGCCGGCGAGATCGCCTGGGCGCACCGCCATTCCATCGCCGCCCTGCGCTTCACCATCCAGGGGGCGCCGGGGCTCTTCACCGTGGTCGACGGCGAGGCCTACCCCATGGAGGACTACGACCTGGTCCTGACCCCGGGATGGACCTGGCACGACCACCACAACGAGTCCGACAAGCCCGCGATCTGGCTCGACGTGCTCGACGTGCCGCTCGTGGCCGCGCTCAACCAGGCCTTCTACGAGCCCTTCGGCGAGGACCGCCAGCCGCTGGCCGGGGACGCGGACGCCATGTCGGCGCGCCTCGGGCCCTTGCGCCCGGCCTGGGAGGCGCGGCCCGAGGGACGTGCCGCCGCGCGCTATCCCTGGAAGGTGGCGGAAGCCGCGCTGAAGCGCATGGCGGGGGCGGAGGCGAGCCCCTATGACGGCGTGGCGCTCGAATATGTCAATCCGCTGACCGGCGGCGCCACCCTGCCGACGCTCACCTGCTGGCTGCAATGGCTGAAACCCGGACAGGAGACCAAACCCCACCGCCGCACCTCGAGCGCCGCCTGCTTCGTCGTCCGCGGCGAGGGCCGCACCGTCGTCGACGGGGTGGAGCTCGACTGGGGCCCGGGCGACGGGTTCTGCATCCCCAACTGGGCCTGGCACCATCACGCCAACCTTTCGGCCGGCGAGGAGGCGGTCCTGTTCTCGGTCCACGACATGCCGCTGCTCGAGGCCATCGGCCTTTACCGGGAAGAGCCGGAGAATACACTGCGCACCACACCCCTGCCGCCGGTCGCGGGCGACAGGGCAAGAACCGGATGATCAGGCCGAAACCCAGGGAGGACAGCATTCGATGACGCGTTCGCACAAGGATCTCAGGGCCTATATCGACGTCCTGGAGGCGGCGGGGAAGCTCCGCCGCGTCACCACGCCGATCAACAAGGACACCGAGCTGCACCCCCTCGTCCGGCTCCAGTTCCGCGGGCTGGAGGAGAAGGACCGCACCGCCTTCCTGTTCGAGAACGTCCATGACGCCAAGGGCCGCAAGTACGACATCCCCGTGCTGGTCGCGGCCATGGCGGGATCGGCGGACATCTACGCCCTCGGCATGGGCTGCAAGCTGGAGGAGATCCCCGACGTCTGGAACGAGGCGCTCGATCATCCGCTCGACCCGGTGGTAGTGGACAGCGGGCCCTGCCAGGAGGTGGTGATCGAGGGCGAGAGGCTCGAGAAGGAGGGCCTCGGCCTCCTGCCCATCCCCATCTCCACCCCCGGCTTCGATAACGCGCCCTATACCTCGGGCTCCCACTGGGTCACCAAGGACCCGCACACCGGCATGCACAACCTCGGCAACTACCGGGGCATGGTGAAGGCGCCCAACCGCATCGGCGCCCTGCCCGGAATGCTGGGGGTCGGCATGCGCCGGCACATCGACATGTGGCGCGAGGCCGGCCACGAAAGGCTGCCCGCCGCCATCGTCATCGGCGCGCCGCCGCATGTGACCTATACCGCCGTGACCCGCATCCCCAACGACATGTGCGAATACGACGTGGCCGGCGCCATCGCCGGAACGCCGCTCGAGCTCGTGAAATGCAAGACCCATGATCTCCTGGTGCCAGCCCAGGCCGAGTTCGTCATCGAGGGCTGGGTGCCGAGCGCCGAGCTCGAGGTCGAGGGCGCTTTCGGCGAGTTCCCGGGCTACATGGCGAGCCGGGACTACAGCTTCTTCATGGATATCGAGCGCATCACCATGCGCAGGCACCCGGTCTACCTCTCCCTGATCAGCCAGATGCCGCCCAGCGAGAGCTCCAAGCTGCGCCATATCGGCCGGGCCGCGGCGGCCAAGCGGCTGTTGCAGACCAGCGGCTTCGACAACGTCCGCGAGGTCAACTACCTGGAATGCACCGGCTCCAACGCGACCGTCGTGGTCAAGCTGAAGGACCCGAAGCCGGGCCAGGGGCTCGAGGCGCTCAAGCTGATCGCCGAGCGCTTCATCGGCAAGGTCGCCGTGGCGGTGGACGAGGACATCGACATCCACAGCCTGGAGCACGTGCTCTGGGCCATCGCCTGGCGCGCCCAGCCGCACCGAGACATCGCGATCGTCGACACGCCCTTGCTCGCGCTCGACCCCTCGATCGTGCCGACCGGCCAGCCCCGCGGCCTGACCGATGCCGCCAACCGGCCGCGCAATTCGGGCCTCCTGATCGACGCCACCATGAAATGGCCCTACCCGCCGCTTTCCTTGCCCAAGAAGCCGTTCATGGACCGCGCGCTCGAGATCTGGAAGAAGCTGCAGTACCCGGCCCTCGACCTCAAGAACCCCTGGTACGGCTATTCGCTGGGCTACTGGACAGAGGAGGAGGACCGCGAGGCCGATCTCGCCGTCCAGGGCCGCCATTACGAGACCGGCGAGAAGCTCAAAGCCATGCGCAAGATGATCGAGGATTAGCCCGCCCATGGCCGAATACGCTGTCGGAAAGGTGGACGACGTGCCGGAGAACGGCTCGGTCGCCGTGCAGGCCGGGCGGCACCTGGTGGCCGTGTTCCGCATCGCGGGAAAGTTCTACGGGCTCCACGCCATCTGCCCCCACAAGGGGGGGCTGCTCTGCGGCGGCCAGGTGCTGGCGGACAAGCTGGTGGTGCGCTGCCCCTGGCATTACTGGAGCTGGCGGCTGGAGACCGGGGAGCTCGAGACCGACCCCCGCCAGAAGGTGCGCCGATTCGAGGTCAAGGTGGTGGACGACGAGGTGGTGGTCTGCACCTGAGGGCGAGCCCCGCCGCAGGCCGGAACTGTGCTAGACTGATCGGGCCGTTTCCCCGATCCATGGAGGCGAAGATGAGCGAAGCAGGGACGCACGAGGGAAGGAAGCGGGCCAGGATCGTCACGCCCGATGCCATCAACGAAGCCGCTTCACGCTACGAGATCATCGACACCGACGTCCATTTCCTGCCCGATTGGGACGTGCTGCGCGGCTACATGCCCGAGCCCTTCAAATCGAAGCTCACCCGCTACCCCCTGGTCGGGGCGGACTTTTCGCCGCAATACTCGACCGGCATCCAGGGCACCGGCCAGGACGTGCTGGGCACGGCGCGGACGGCGGAGGACATGCTCAGGACCATGGACGAGCTGCACACCGACATGGTCATGCTGGTGCCGGGATTCCAGCGTCCCCAGAGCCTCTACCACAAGTCCTGGGTCTCGGTGCTGGCCTCGGCCTACAACGACTACCTCGCCGACAAGGTCCTGCCGGTGAGCGACCGCATCAAGGCCGAGATCATGATCAACCACCGCGATCCGGCGGACGGCGCGGCGGAGATCGAGCGCGTCGGCGACCATCCGGGCTTCATCAGCGTCTACACCGAATACGGCGGCAATTACGAGCCCATCGGCACCGCCCAGCACGACCCCATCTTCGCCGCCGCGGTGGAACGCGACCTCGCCGTCACCATCCACGCCGGGTGCTTCTGGCAGCAGATGTCGCCGATCCACCAGGGCACGCGCACCTGGACGGAGCTCTTGGGGATCGCCAGCGTCGGCATCACCCTGGCCTCGGTCGGCGCGATGATCATGCAGGGCCTGTTCGACAAGTTCCCGGGCCTGCACGTCACGGTCAAGGAGGGGGGGTTCTGGTGGCTGCCGGAATTCGCGCTCCGGGCCGATGATTTCTATCTCAGCCATCCCGGCGACGTCAGCCTGGTCGAGCGCAAGGTGGAAGCGGGCGAGGAGTTCCTGGCCAAATTGCCGAGCGAATACCTGTTCGAGAACTTCCGCTTCTCGAGCCAGCCCATGTGCCTGCCGGGCGATGCCAAGCATTTTGCCATGCTGTGGGAGCTCTGCCGGGGCGAGGACATGCTGCTCTATTCCTCGGACTGGCCCCATGCCACGTTCGATCCGCCCAACTGGGTCTTCGAGAACGCGCTGATCTCCGAGGAGGCGCGCGTCAAGATCCTCGCGCAGAACGCGCGCAACTGGTTCCCGCGGCTCGGCTAGCGGCCGCCGGGCGCGAAATTCATAAGGCCCACGCGGCCGTAACGGACGCGCCACGACCGGGCGCGCATCAGGGGGACGGAGCGTCCATGGACGCGACAGGCGAGAGCACCGCCCGCCTTCAGGACCTGAGGGCGCATATCGCAAGGCTCGCGGACCGGGGGCTCCTGACCCGCGTCGGCCGGTCCATCAACAAGGACACCGAGCTGATGCCGCTGGTGCGCTGGCAGTTCCGCGGCCTGGAGGAGGACCAGCGGCGCGGCTTCCTGTTCGAGGACGTCCATGACGTCAAGGGACGGTACTATTCCGGCTCCGTCGCCGCGGGCATCTATGCCGCCTCCCACGCGGTCTACGCGACCGGCATGGGGTGCCCGGTCGACGAGATCCGCGACCGCTGGCTCAAGGCCCAGGGATCGCCGCTCAAGCCGGTGACGGTGTCGGGCGGCCCGGTCCACGACGAGGTCCATATCGGCGACGGACTTCTCGAGCACGGCGGGATCGAGGAGTTCCCCATCCCCATCTCCACCCCGGGCTTCGACGTCGGGCCCTACACCACCGCGTCCAACTGGATCACCCGGGACCCGGAGACGGGATGGATCAACGTCGGCAACTACCGCGGCCAGGTCAAGGGGCCCGACACCTTCGGCATGTTCATCAGCCCGCGCAATCACGGCTGGAAGCATTGGGACCTGGCGCGCCACCGCGGCCGCGACCTGGAGGCGGCGCTGGTGATCGGCGGCCCGCCGGCACTGACCTACGCCTCGGGCTCCCGCATCCCCTACGGCTTGCAGGAATACGACGTCGCCGGCAGCCTGATCGGCGAGCCGCTCGAGCTCGTCCGGTGCAAGACCGTGGACCTCCTCGTGCCGGCCCATGCGGAGCTCGTGATCGAGGGGCGCATCGCCGGCGAATACGTCGAACCCGAGGCGCCGTTCGGCGAATACACGGGCTATATGGGCGGGCGGGTCTACAACGCCGTCTTCCACGTGACCGCCATCACCCACCGCGAGAACCCCATCTTCTGCGCCATCCTGAGCCAGATGCCGCCGAGCGAATCGAGCTTGCTCAAGAAGGTCGCCCAGGACGCCAACTACCTCCACCACCTACGCAACGAATGCAACCTGCCCGAAGTGGTGAACATCTCCTTCCATGACATCGCCGTCGATTCCTTCGCCGTGGTGCAGATGCGCCGCTGCAACCCGGCCGTCGCCTGGCAGGCGCTCTACGCCATCGCCGGGCGCAACGCCATGGTCGGCAAGACCATCATCGCGGTGGACGAGGATATCGACATCGACGACTTGGAGGCGGTGATCTGGGCGCTCAGCTACCGCATGCAGCCGGAAAAGGACCTCCACGTGTTGCCGCACCGCAGCGTCGGCCTCGATCCCTCCGGCATTCCGCCCGCGCGGGGCGCCACCGGCGACAACACGGTGCAGCGCCATTTCGGCTCCGCCGTGCTGATCAACGCCATGCGCAAGTGGGACTACCCGCCGGTGTCCCTCCCCGCGAAGGACTACATGGAAGGCGCGCGCAAGATCTGGGAGAAGCTGCAGCTCCCCGCCCTCAAGCCGCGCAACCCCTGGCACGGCTACGAGCTCGGCGACTGGTCGGAGCGCGACCGGGAGGAGGCACGCTGGGCGGTCGATGGCGATCACGGGCGGACCGGCGAACGGGCGCGCGGAGAGCGCCGCGCGCCGGAGGAGGATTAGGCCCCGTGAATGGGGCCATCCCCACTCATTATTTGCCTTAAGAAATAATTCTAAGTTATTGGGAGAAAAGAATGAAAACCGGATACATTGCCCTTGGCCCCCTGGCGCTCGGCCTCGCACTCGCCGGCCCCGTGACGGGCCCCGCCGGTGCCGCTTCGGAGACGGATTTCTTCACCGGCAAGACCGTCAAGGTCGTCGTCGGGTTTCCCCCGGGCGGCGGCTACGACCAGTATGCCCGCCTGCTCGCGCGCCATTACGGGACCCACCTGCCGGGGGGCAAGGCACGGGCCATCGTCCAGAACATGCCGGGCGCCTCGGGCATCAAATCGGGCAACTACCTCTACGAGGTGGCGCCCAAGGACGGCTCGGTCATCGCCATTTTCAACAAGTCGATGCCGACCTACGAGATCCTCGGCCGCCGGGCGGTGCGCTTCAAGTCGGCGGATTTCGGCTGGATCGGCGGCATCGAGAACCCCAACAGCACGATCACGGTGCTGGCCTCGGCGGGCGTCGGCAGCCTGGATGACGCGATGGCGAGCGAGGTGCTGATGGGCGCCGCCAGCGTGAGCGGCACCCAGGCGATGTACCCCGCCCTGATCAACAACCTGATGGGAACCAAGTTCCGGGTGATCGCGGGCTACAAGGGCTCCAAGGCGATCAGCCTCGCCATGGAGCGCGGCGAGGTGACGGGCATCAGCCTGCCGTGGTCGAGCTGGTCGTCCATCAAGCCCGACTGGCTGCGGGAGGGCAAGCTCAGGGTGCTGGCCCAGCTCGGACTGGAAAAGGACCCATCCATCCCCGGACCATTCCTTCTCAATCTCATCCGGGATACCGGAAGCCGCGCCATCGTCAGGCTGATCTCGACCGATATCGCCATCGGCCGCACCTATGTCGCCCCGCCCGGCCTTGCGCCGGACCGTCTCAACAGCCTGCGCCGGGGGTACGACGCAGCGCTGCGCGATTCGAAGCTGGTGGCCGACGCGAAGAGGCTGCGCATCGACGTCATGCCGTCGAGCGGCGAAAAGATCGCCGAGCTTGTCGCCGGCATGTTCCAAACGCCCAAGTCCGTCATCGAGAAGACCAAGGCGGCGATCAGCATCAAGGGGCTGGTCGCGGGCAAGTGCAAGGGCTCGTCCAAGATGTGCCGCACCACCAAGGGGAAGAAGGCGAAAAAGTAGAAGGCCCAGTGACCGGCGCCGGAACCTGGAGCGGCCCGGGCCCGGGACAAGAAAACCAAGTAGACAGGAGGATCCGAGATGAACGGAACAGTCTTGCGTATCGCAGTGGCGGGGGGCCTCGTCGCCGCCGGCCTTCAAACGGGCGCCTCGGCCGCCAAGGCCGACGCCCTCGCCGACATGTATTCCAAGAAGGGCGTCACGTTGATCATCGGCACCCCGGTCGGCGGCGCCTATGACGTCCACGGCCGCGCGGTCGCCCGGCATATCGGGCACCACATCCCGGGCAAGCCCCGGGTGATCGTGCAGAACAAGCAGGGCGCGGGCAGCCAGGTCGTCGCCGCCTACGTGCACAACGTCGCCCCCCAGGACGGCACCGTGATCGCCGCCCTGCTGTCGACGCTTCCCATGCGCCAGGCGATCGGCCGCACGCGCAAGACCTTCGACGTCCGGACGCTGCAGTGGATCGGCAACGTCACCAACGACGTTTCGGTGCTGATCGTGTGGAACGCCGCGACCAAGGCGCGGACGGTCGAGGACCTGCGCGAGATGACCGTGGTCGCCGGCGCGACCACCGCGACCGGCTCCAGCGCGACGCTGCCCCGGGCCATGAACTACGCGCTCGGCACCAAGCTCAAGGTGGTGATCGGCTACCAGGGCGGGCTCGCCGTAGATCACGCGCTCGAGAAGGGCGAGGTCGCGGCCCGGGCTGGCGGCAACTGGTCGGTCTTGCGGAGCCAGTTCCCACACTGGATCAAAGACAACAAGATCACCGTGGTGATGCAGATCGGCGGCCACAAGGCCAAGGGGCTCGAGAAGGTCCCCCTGATGCACGAGATCGCCCGCACCGAGGAGGAGCGCCAGGTCCTCGAGTTCTTCTCCACCGCCAATGACGTCGGCAAGCCGCTCGCGGTCGGCCCCAAGGTCCCGGCGGCCACGCTGAAGGCGCTGCGCGCCGCCTTCGACGCCACGATGAAGGACCCCGCCTTCCTTGCCGATGCCAAGAAGCAGGGCCTCGTGATCGATCCCGTCGGCGGCGCGGACCTGCAGAAACTGATCGCAAAGATCGCCAATTCGCCGAAGGGCGTGACCGAGGCGGCGAAGAAGATCTTCGGCAAGCCCAAGAAGGGCAAGAAGAAGAAAAAGAAGAAGGCGAGCTAGGGCCGGACGGCCCGCGGGGCGGGGCGGAAGGCGCCGCATACGGACAACGCAAAAGAAGGAGGATCGAACATGTCGAGCGTGTCAAAGGGCCTGGTGCTGGGCGTCGGGTTGCTGGTCGCGGCCGCATCCGGCGGCGTGGCGAGTGTCCGGGCCGTGCCATCGGCGATTTCTACAAGGGCAAGAACGTCCAGATGATCATCGGCGCCGCCGTCGGCGGCTCCTATGACGTTTACGGGCGTGCCGTCGGCCGCCACCTCTGGCGCCACATCCCCGGCAAGCCCCGGCTGATCGTGCAGAACCAGAACGGCGCGGGCAGCCAGATCACCGCGGGGTACGTCTTCAACGTCGCCCCCCAGGACGGCACGGTCATCGCCGGGCTCCTGAATACGCTCGCCATCCGCCAGGCGGTCGGCCGCACGCGCAAGACCTTCGACGTCGCCAAATTCAACTGGATCGGCAACATCACCGACGAGGTCACGGTGCTGACGCTTTGGAATGCCGCCACCAAGGCGCGGACCGTCGACGACCTCCGCAAGGCCGAGGTGATCGCGGGCGCCACCACCTCGACGGGGCTGAGCGCCACGATCCCCAAGGCGATGAATTTCGCGCTCGGAACCAGGCTCAAGGTGGTGTCGGGCTACAAGGGCGGGGCCGGCGTCGATCACGCGATGCAAAGGGGCGAGGTCGCGGTTCGGGCGGGCGCCAACTGGTCGGTGGTCGCGAGCAGCCACGCCGACTGGTTCAGGGACAAGAAGGCCACCATCGTCGTGCAGGTCGGAAGCCACCGGGCCAAGGGACTGGAGACCGTGCCGTTGCTGCATGAGCTCGCCAGGACCGAGGAGGAACGCAAGATCCTGGAATTCTTCTCCACCGCCATGGACATGGGGAAACCCTTTGCCGTTGGGCCGAAGGTGCCCGCCGCACGGGTCAACGCGCTGCGCGCCGCCTTCGACGCCATGACCAAGGATCCGGGCTTCAACGCCGACGCCAAGAAGCTCGGCCTCGTGATCAGTCCGGTGGGCGGTGCCGCCCTGCAGAAGCTGGTCACCAAGATCGCCGATTCGCCGAAGAGCGTCACCGACGTCGCGAAGAAGATCTTCGGCAAGCCCAAGAAAGGCAAAAAGAAGAAAAAGAAGAAAGCGAAGTAGGCCGGACCGCCCCGCGGGGCCCTCATGGTTCGACGGGCTCACCATGAGGGCTTTCGATCGACCTCTTCCTGAGCCGGTCGAAGGATGAGCCTGTCGAAGGATGGGCCTTTGGGAGCGCGGGCACGCCGCAACCCTGCGGGACGCCTTAAGCCTCCTTCTTAAGGAACGGCAGCTCGCCCGCCCATTTGCGCCGCACCTCCTCGGCGTAGTCCCGGTCCACCATGTTGACCTTGGGGAACTCGTCCTTCCAGTGCCACGGCCGGACCGCGTAGATGATGATGCGGCTGTTGGTGAGGTTGCGCGCCCGGCGCTTTTCGGGGGGAACGCGCGGGTCGATGTTGCCCGAACGCGCGTCGTCGATGATGTCGGTCTGGGTCGCGGGGTCCCAGCGCGTCGCCATCGCCCACATCACTTCGGCCGTGTCGGTGATGTCAATATCGTCGTCGACGATGATGGTCATGCGCCCGGCGAAGGCGGCGGCGCTGCAGCCGGCGGCGACCAGCCCCGCCATCTTGGCGTGCCCCGCGTGCAGCTGCTTGATGGCGACGACGTCGATGAAGCGCGAGCCGCCGCCTGGCATCTTCCACGCCCCGGCGACGCCCGGGATGCCGGCCGCCTCGAGCTCGTCCCACAGGCTGGCGGCGCGGAACAGCGACGTGCCCGCCGTGCCGTAATAGGTCCCCGGATAGGTCGGCTTGGCCGGCGGCATCGCGGTGACGATGGGATCGTCGCGGTGATAGCAGGCCTCGACGCGCAGCACCGGCTCGGGCCGCTCGGCCGAGGCGTAATAGCCCGGCCATTCGCCGAAGGGGCCTTCGGGGCGGGCCTCCACCTCCGGCGGCGGCATGACGCCCTCGAAGACGATCTCGGAATCCGCCGGGAAGGGCAGCCCGGTGACCGGGCCCTCCACCACCTCGACCGGGCGCCCGATGCGCCCGCCGGCGACGGCGTATTCGCTCACCCCCAGCGGCACCGTGGTCGCCCCGACGGCGCTCAGCGCCGGGGCCTGGCCGACGCTTATGGCGACGGGGCAGGCCTCGCCCCTGGCCCAGTACTTGCGGCGGATGATGTCGCCGTGCTTGCCAGGCTCGATCATGACGCCGAGCGTCTTCTTGTCGTGGACCTGGACGCGATAGGTGCCGGCGTTGATCCAGCCGGTATCCGGATCGCGCATGATCACCAGGTGCTCCGTGCCGATATAGCGCCCGCCGTCGTCCGCGTGCCATTTGGGCGCGGGGAAGATCTCGGCGTCGATCGCCTCGCCGGTCATCCGGTTCTCGAACACCGGGCCGGTCTCCACGGTTACGGGGTCGATGGGCGGGGGGCTCTCCTTGTGGCCGCGGCGATAGGCCTTCACCTCCTCGAGCCCCTTCCCGTAATGGGGATTGAGCAGCGGGAAGGAGCGCACGTTGGTGGCGATCCGGTGGCCGGGCGTTCCGCCCACGATGTCCTCGAACAGGAGGACGGGCGGAACCGCCTTGGAAAGGCTGAGCTCGTAGAGCGCCCCGATCTCGAGATTCAGATCGGCGCCGGGGACGCGCTCGAGCGCCCCCATCTCCTCGGCGAGCTCCAGGCAGTAGCGCAGGTCGCCGAAGGCGGCGAGACGCATGGCTTCGGTGTTGTCTCCGGTCATCGATTCTTCCCTAAAACCATTTTCCGCCGCTTTATGCCTCCTTGGAACCGGAAAATCCGCAGTTTCGGTTTTCCATCGGCGCGGGGATGGCGCAAAATATCCCTCCGGCGGCGGCAGGCGCAACGCTCGGGAGGACGACATGGCCGACAGCGAGACCATCACCGACAAGACGCGAGTGGATTTCGACCGCAAGGTGCGCGAGCGCGACCTCCTGGGTTACTGGATGATCCCGAGCCGGTCCGACGGCTACCGCGAGCCCACGCCCTCCTACGGGCCCCACCTCTGGCACTGGGAGACGCTCAACGAGGTCCTGCACGAGGCCATCGGCGTGATCCCCCAGGAGGAGGCCTCCCGGCGCTTCATCGGCTTCCAACACCCCGACATCAAGATGGGCACCACGCCCAACATGATGATGGGGGCGCAGCTCCTGGACCAGGGCGAATACGCGCCATGCCACCGCCACACCATGGACGCGGTGCGCTTCGTCACCATCGGCGACGGCTCCACTGCGACGGTGGTGGAAGGCGAGGAGTTCCCCATGGCCCGGGGGGACCTCGTGACCACGCCCAACTGGAGCTGGCACGATCACGTGAGCGGCGGCGAGGAGCAGACGCTCTGGATCGACGTCGCCATGGCGCCGTTGATCGTCCATTTCGGCATCGGCTTCGCCGAGCCCCACCAGGCGGACGCGCAGGAGGTGCTGCGGCCCAATGGCTGGTCGTCCGCGCAGTTCGGGCCGCTGCAGCCGAAGTCGCCGGACTATTCGAAGACCGCGCGCAGGCCGCCCTACCGCTACGCCTGGGACGACACCCGCGCCATGCTGGATACCCTGGCCATGGGCAAGGGCGATCCGTTCGACGCCGTCTCCATCCGCTATGCCGACCCCGTCACCGGCGGGCCCACCCTGCCGACGGTCGATAGCGAGATGATGCTGCTCCGCCCCGGCGAGAGGACCCGGGCGCATCGCCACACCTACGCCGTGATCTATCACGTGTTCGAGGGCGAAGGGGTGAGCCATGTCGGCGACCAGCGCTTCGAATGGCGGCAGGGCGACACCTTCGTGGTGCCCACCTGGGCCTGGCACAGGCATGAGAACAACGCCCCGGACGAGGCGCTCTTGTTCTCCATCAACGACAGCCCGATCCTGAAGGCGCTCTGCTTCGACCGCGAGGAAGCGGCGGAGTAAGGAGGCCCGGCGTCGAACGACTCCCCGGTTTTATAAAGCGCCGAAGGCCTTTATTTAACGAATTCGTTAAATACACGATCGGTTAAATAAAGGCCTTGTCGGGGCGAGGCCGACAAAGGCCCGCATGGTTCGACAGGCTCACCATGAGGGCCTCGAAAAACGCCCTCATCCTGAGCTAGTCGAAGGATGATCTCATCGAAGGGCTTACAGCTCCTCATGGTTCGACAGGCTCACCATGAGGATTGGATAAGGACCTCATCCTGAGCTTGTCGAAGGATGAAGCCGGGGCAGAACCTGCCCCACGTCTGGAACCGCCCTACTCCGCCGCGCCCTTGGTGAGCACCGATTCGTCCATGAACTCGCCCATGCGGCATTCGACGCCGTTCCTGGCGAGTTCTTCCAGATAGATCGCATGGATGCGCGGGTCCTGGTCCTCGTATTCGATCTGGCAGCCGCCGTCATCGACGTTGACGTCGACCCCCATCTTGATCGCCTTCTTCTCGGCGGTCAGCGGATAGCGGGTCGAGCCCATGGCCGTCGCCACGTAGCGCACGGGCTCCGCGCTCGTGTTGAAGTGCTGGTGGTAGATCATCTCCGTCGGCGCGAACACCGAGCCGTGGCCCCAGTCGAGGCGGATGAAATCCTTTTCGCCGTCGTACCAGAACAGCGAATGGCCCGAACCCGAGACGATGAAGACGTGGAAGTCCGGCCCGTGCCGGTGCGCCTTCTTGTAGGTGCCGACCGACATCTCCGAGCAATGGGCATGGATGTTGCCGTCGGCGAGGCAGAACACGATGTTGGCGCTGCCCGCGCCGCGCTCGCCCCAGTCCTGGAGCTTGAAGGCGTTGACGTCGGCGACGAAGTTGGTCTCCCACATCTTGCGCTTGCGCTGGGCCTTGACCAGGGCGCCGCCGCCCTCGTAGTAGGACGCATCGGGCCCTTCGCGGTCGGCGAAGCGCCAGTCGGTCGCGAAGATGAAGTCCGCGTCGTGCAGGAGGTTCATCTTGAGCGGCAGGTCGTTGGTCGAGGCGAGGCGCGCGGGCGCGCTGCCGGAGCCGTTGAAGAGCTGATAGCGCGCGTTCAACGGAACCGCGAACAGGCTGTTCGGCCCCCATTCGAAGCTTTGCCTCGCGCCGTCGCCGTGCTCGATGACCGCGCTGCCGTGTCCCTCGACCACCAGGAATACCTCCTCGAAGAGGTGGCGCTGGGGCGCGGTCTGCCCGCCGGGCGGCAGCTCGTGCAGGTTGATGGCGATGAAGTCGCCCCGCCCCTTCAGGTGCACGAAGGCGCCCCGGGCCCCGGTCCGCGCCCAGGGGACGGTCTCCACCTTGTGGAGATCGACGCAGAAATCCTCGACCACGGGAAGGCCTTCGGCCGCGCACCAGTCGAGATAGGGCTCGTAGAGGATGCCGGTGACCTCCGGTCTTTCGCTCATGGTCATTTCCCCGCCTTCGCCCCGGCCCCGGCGCCGATCAAGTCCCGATAGGGGGTCTCATCGATGTACTCGCCCATCAGGGACTGAACCCCGTTCCGCGCCAGGGCCTCGAGGAAGATGCCGTGGATGCGCGGGTCCTGGTCCTCGTATTCGATCTGGCAGCCGCCCTGCTGGACCGAGACGTCGACGCCCAGAGTCACGTTCTTCTTGGCCTGGGTGAGCGGATGGCGCAGGCTGCCGCAGGCGATGGGCAGGTAGCGCGCGGGATAGGCCGAGGTGTTGAAATGCTGGTGGAACATCTGGTCCGGCGGCGCGAACACGACGCCGGGATGCCAGTCGACCCTGACGAAGTCCTCGTCGCCATCGTACCACAGGAGCGAATGCCCATCCCCCTTGACCACCAGGACGTGGAAGTCGGGGCCGTGGCGGTGGCCCTTCTTGTAGGTGCCGACCGCCATCTCCGAGGTGTGGGCGTGCATCACCCCGTCGGCCAGGCAGAAGCGGATGTTGCTCGAGCGCCCGCCGCGCTTGGCCCAGCCCTTCAGCTCGAAGGCGGCGACATCGGCGACGAAGTTGGTTTCCCACATAAAGCGCGTGGGCTGGGTCTCGATCATCTCGCCGCCGCCGTCGAACCAGTCGGCGCTCCCGTACCGCCCCGGAAACCGGGCCGGGTTGTCGAAGATGAACTTCGGGTCGTGGAACAGGTTGATCATGAGGCAGAGGTTGTTGCCCGAGACGAGCCGCGCCGTCTCCGTGCCGGAGCCGTTGAAATGCCTGTACGGCGCATTGAGCGGGATGGCAAAGACGCTGTGCGGTCCCCATTCGAAGCTGTGGGTGGTCCCGTCCAGGAGCTCGACGCTGGTCGAGCCGTGGCCGTCCAGCACGTAGACCACCTCCTCGTAGAGGTGCTTTTGCGGCGCGGTGCTGCCGCCGGGCGCGAGGTCGATCACGAACATCGACATGAAGTCGCCGCGCCCCTTCAAGTGCACGATGGCGCCGTTCGCGCCGATGCGCGGCCAGGGCGCGGTCTCCACCTTGCGCAGATCCACGCCGAAATCCTCGACGATGGGCACGCCCTCGCCATCGGCCCACAGCAAATAGGGGTCGATCAGGACGCGGTGTTCGCGCATCATCTCCAAGGTCGGTTGGGGAAGCTCTCCGCTCATTCGTCAAGAAACCTCAGTTTGCCTTTCCACTTGCTGCGCACCTCATCGGCGTACTCGCGGCTCACCATGTTGACCTTGGGGAACTCGTCCTTCCAGTGCCAGGGCCGGACCGCGTAGACGATCATGCGGCTCGTGGTGATGTCGCCGCGCTCGCGCTTTTCCGGGCTCAGCGCCGGGTCGATGTGGCCGGTGTAGCAGCCGTCGATGATGTCGGTCTGGGTCTTGGGATCCCAGCGCGTCGCCAGCGCCCACATCACCTCCGCCGGGTTGGTGATGTCGATGTCCTCGTCGACGACGATGACCATGCGCGTCATGTAGGCGCCCGGGCTGCAGCCCGCGGCGACCAGCCCGGCCATCTTCGCGTGCCCGGCGTGGAGCTGCTTGACGGCTATCACGTCGATGAAGCGCGAGCCGCCGCCGGGAAGCTTCCATACCCCTTCGATCCCGGGCACGCCCGCGGCCTCGATCGCGTCCCAGAGCGCGGCGACCCGGGGAACCTTGATCTGGCGGCCGGGATAGTTGGGCTTGACCGGCGGCTGGCCCAGCAGGATGGCGTCGTCGCGGTGGTAGACCGTCTTGACCTTGAGGACCGGCTCCGGCCGGTCGGCGGAGGCGTAGTAGCCGGGCCATTCGCCGAACGGGCCCTCGGTGCGGGCATCCTCCTCGGGCGGCGGCATGGTGCCCTCGAACACGAGCTCCGCCTCCGCGGGGATCGGCAGGCCGGTCTCCTTGCCCGCCACCACCCGGACGGGACGGCCGATGCGCCCGCCGGCGACGTCGTATTCCGATTGACCGGGCCGCGCGGCCTGGGCGGCGACGACGCCGAGGATCGGCGCCTGGCCGACGGAGACGCAGATCGGGCAGTGTTCGCCCCTGGCCCAGTACTTCCGGCGGATGACGTCGCCGTGCTTGCCGGGCTCGATGAAGATCGAGAGCGTATCCTCGTCCTGGACCATGACCCGGTAGGTGCCGATGTTCACCCAGTTGCTGTCCGGGTCCTTCATGATCACCATGCATTCGGTGCCGATGTACCTCCCGCCGTCGGCGCCGTGCCACTTGGCGGCGGGGTACTTGAGCACGTTGACCGCCGCGCCCTCGACGACGTTGTCCATCACCGGGCCGGTGTTGACGAATTCCGGCGGGATGGGCTCGGACTTATCCTTGGGCCGCTTGCGGTAGGCCTTGACCGCCTCGAGGTCGAGGTCGCCGACCAGGAGCTTCGCCGTGCGGACGTTGGAGAGGATGCGGAAGGCGGGGTCGTAACCGGGGATGTCCCTGAACAGCAGGACCGGCGGATAGAGATGCTCGTTGGAGAGCTCGAACAGGGCGCCGATCTCCTCGTCGACGCTCGCGCCCGGCACTTCCACCAGCTCGCCGTGGGCCTCGGCCTCGGCGAGGAAGACGCGGAGATCCGCCATCGCCTCGTTCCTGCGGGCGGTGAGGGCCGCGTCCTTCTCTAGCGTGTCTGTCATGGAACCTCCCGGGCATCCGTTCTCGTAGCAAAGCCCTAGGATACAGGCTTTCCGCCCGTACGCCCAAGGCCCCCAGGAAGGCGCCCCCCGCGTGCGCCCTTGGGCAGCGCCCGAATCAGCTCGCCTTCTTTTTCTTCTTCTTTTTCTTCTTCTTCGAGCGGCAGTACTTGGGATTGGTGAACTGGCGGCATTGCGTCGCGTTCCGCGCCAGCGCCGCGTTGGTCATGCCGATCACCTTCTCGGGCGTCGCCAGGATCTCCGCGACCAGTGTCTGGATCTCCTCGCCGCCCATGGGATTGACCTCGACCTTGACCTGCGTGGCGTCGGCGAGGAACTTGGGATCCTTCATGGTGGCGCCGAACGCCGCGCGGAGCGCCTTGATCCGGTCCGCCGGAACGCCACGGTTGGTCAGCATCGGCCGCCCGATGGAGGCGACCTTGCCCATCAGCTCGAGGACCGCGCGCTTGTCGGGATCCTTGGCGAGGTCGACGAAGCGCGGCACGTCGGGAAGATCCTTGTGCTTCTTGAGGCTGTTCTGGACCAGGACATGGATCAGCTTGTCGCTGACCCAGTGGGAGCGGGTGTTCTTGATGTCCGACCAGGTGGCGCTGCCGCGCGCGCCGACCTCGCCGCGCTCGAGCGCGAGGTCCACCTGCGTCGCCCCCTTGTAGCCGATGACGATCTTGAGCTTGGTGTCGAAGAGGTAATTGGCGAGCGCCGGATAGATGAAGTTGGCGCCGGTGGTGCTCGTCGCCCCCACCACCAGCTCCTTGTCGCGCGTGTCCAGCAGGTTCCGGATGCCGCTGTCGCGCCGCGCGACCATGACGCTGACCGGCTGAATCGGCGTGCCGATCCACTGGAACTTGGCCGCGTCGTACTGGACGCCGCGCTGGCCCAGCACCTGCGCGAGCCCCAGCGTCTGGGAGAACGACCCGATCACCGTCCCGTCGCGCGGCCCCGCGTTGTAGAGCCAGTTGGCCGCCACACGGCTGGAGGCCCCGGGCCGGTTCTGGACGATCATGTTGGGCTTCCCGGGGACGTGACGCTGCATGTTCCTGGCCATCATCCGCGCCACCGTGTCGTAGCTGCCGCCGGCCGAGGCGCCGACGATCACCAGGATGGTCTTGCCTTTGTAGAACTGGGCCGCCGACTGCGCCTCGGCGCCGGGCGCACCCAGCGCGAGGGCCAGGGGCAACGCCAGCAGCCGGCCGCCGGTTTTCAGTGCATTCGCCATCTTGTGTCTCCCTCCGTTCGCGCGCCCCGATGGGCGCGGCGTTCAGTCGTTGGACCGGCCGTAGAGCTCCTCCACGAAGCCGGAATCGTCGATCTGGCGGACGTGGTGCAGGTCCCACAGCGCCATGGGATTGACCTTGGTCGCGTCATGGTCCTGGCGGATGGCCTCCTCGTAGACGTTGGCGATCGCCTGCATGCTGGGATAGAGCTTGGGTTCCAGCAACCGGGCGATGTCGGCATACAGGAAGGCGGCGGCCTCGTCGTCGAGCTCGCCCTCGTTCGAATAGAGCTGCTTGATGATCCGGGTGGATTCCTCGGGGTGCGTCTTGAAGTAGTGCACGCCCTCGATGATCCCCTTGAGGAACCGCTCGACGAGGTCGGGGTGCTTCCTGATGAAGGTCGAGGAGGTGGAGATCGTCGTGAACCAGATCATCGGCAGGGGATCGACGTCGATCACCTTGAGCCCGGCGCGTTCGGCGAAGACGCAGCCGGGCGGCGTGATGAAGGCGGCATCGACCTTGCCGTCGCGAACCCAGTGCCAGATCGGCCCGTCGTCGACCTTGGCCCCCTGGTCCGGATCGATGCTGGTGCCCGAGGTGACCACCTGGGAGATCATCTCGATGTCGTCGCGGTCGACGTCGAGGCCGCGCTGCTTGAGATAGAGCCAGTCATTCAGCCCCGGGTGCATGCCCCGGGTGCCGATCTTCTTGGATCTGAGGTCGGCGACGCCGCGGATCCCCGATTCGGGCCGCACCACGAGACGGCCGTTGGTCGCATTCAGCGTCTGGCCGAGATACACCCAGGTATCGCCGTGCGCGCGATGGGCGTAGGTCGAGACGTGGTTGCCGCCGACGAACTCGACCTCCTCGGTCGGGACCTCGAGATGGGCGTCCGTGGCGCTGATCTTGTAGTTGTAATCGACCTCCAGCCCGTGCCTTTCCCAGGACCCCGATTCGGAGACGACATGCAGGAGCGGCAGATGGCTCTGCGAGCGGTATGGAAAATGGACATGGTCGGCCACGATGTTCTCTCCCCGAAAGCGTTGTTATGACGGCCCCCCTTCCCGGGGACCGCTTGCCGTCAAGCTTAGCCGCTTTCCCCTGCCGCATCCACGCCCGATCCCCGGACGGCGCCGGGCCAGGCCCGGCTCAGTGGGTCGCGGCGTAGCACCCGTCCAGCATCTGGCGGTAGAGGTTGACCGGCGTCAGCGCGCAGTATTCGAACGGGTAGCCCGGGCGCTCCACGATGCCGCGCTCGAACAGGCGGGCCAGCACGTGCTTGGTCACCGAGGAATGCGCCTCGCGCCCCAGGTGGTCCATGGTGTCGGCCTCGTAGTGCTTGTGGAAGTAGTCCGCCTGCTGCTCCGTGAGGCCGTAATGGGTGGTCAGCGCCTTGAACCACTTGTTGCAGGAATGGCCGAAGGAGCTCTCCCACAGCACCGAGGCCCAGTATTCATGGATCGGCCCGTTGTTGACCAGCGTGCGCTGGAAATCGGTGAGCGCGCGGGCTTCGGCCAGCATCGGCTTGATCAGGATCTCGTCCTGGGTCAGCCCCAGCGCCTCGCCGGTCGAGATCAGGATCTTGATGTGGCCCGGCGGCGCGGGATGGCCGAATTCGTCCAGCACCTTCTCGGTGTAGGTGTTCATGAGGTCCACGTTGGACACGAAGAACCAGAGATTGTTGTAGAACTGGGTGGTGTAGAGCGAGTTGATCACCGGCACGAAGGCGCCCCAGTTGGAGTAGAAGACCTTGATGCTCTCCATGGGAAGCGAGCCCTGCACCAGCTCCTGCATGAAGGGCGAGGTCTCCACCGTCTCCGCCCAATGGGCCAGCACCTTCTTCTCCAACGCATCAAGATAGACCTCCGCCTCCGCCTCGGGCTTCTGGATCACGTTCATATTCCCGATTCTCCCTTTCTGTTTCTCATGACCGTATACGACTCGCCCGGTCCTCATCCTTCGACGGGCTCATCCTTCGACGGGCTCAGGATGAGGACCTTCACCGGGACCTCATCCTGAGCTTGTCGAAGGATGAGGATGCACCTCCCACCGTCCTCCTCACTCCTGCAGGAACTTGAGCTTGTCCCTCCACTTCGCCGCGACCTCGGCGGCGTATTCTCGGCTCACCATGTTGACCTTGGGGAACTCGTCCTTCCAGTGCCAGGGCCGGACCGCGTAGATGATGATGCGGCTGTTGGTGAGGTTGCCCGACGCGCGCTTCTCCGGGCTCAGCGTCGGGTCGAGGTTGCCCGACCAGCAGCCGTCGATGATGTCGGTCTGGGTCTTGGGGTCCCAGCGCGTCGCCAGCGCCCACATCACCTCCGCGGAATCGGTGATGTCGATGTCCTCGTCGACGACGATGGTCATCCGTCCCATGAAGCCCGCGGGCCCGCAGCCGGTCGCGACCAGCCCGGCCATCTTGGCGTGGCCCGCGTGAAGCTGGCGGATGGCGATCACGTTGATGAAGCGCGAGCCCCCGGCGGCGAGCTTCCACACCCCTTCGACCCCCGGCACGCCCGCCTGCTCCAGCGCGTCCCAGATGGCGGCGGACCCGCCGATATGTGTATGGCGCCCGGGCAGGACCGGGCGCACCGGTGGCTGGCCGATCATGATGGGATCGTCGCGGTGGTGGATGGCGTCGATCTTGACCGCCGGCTCGTCCCGGGCGCCCGAGGCGTAGTAGCCCGGCCATTCGCCGAACGGGCCTTCGACCCGGGTCTCCTCCTCCGGCGGCAGGATGCGGCATTCGAGCGCCATCTCCGCGTTCGCGGGGATGGGAATGCCGGTCAGCGGGCCCTTGACCACGTCGATGGGGCGGCCGATCTGCCCGCCGGCGATGTCGAGCTCCGAGACGCCCGGCGAGTACGCCACCCGGCCGACCCCGCCCAGCACCGGCGCCTGGCCGAGGCACACCACCACGGGGCAGGGCTGCCCCTTGGCCCAGTACTTGCGGCGAATGATGTCGCCGTGCTTACCGGGTTCCGTGAAGACGGTGATGGTGCGCTTATCGTGCGCCTGGGTCCGGTAGGTGCCGACGTTGATCCACTCGGAATCGGGATCGCGCATGATCACGAGGCACTCGGTGCCGGGATAGGGCCCGCCGTCCTCGGCGTGCCAGACGGGATGGGGATAGCGGTAGATATCGACGTCCTCGCCCTCGATGGTGTTCTCCAGCACCGGGCCGGTATTGACCTCCCTGGGCGGGATCGGGTCGGGCGAGCCCTCGCGCTTCTTGAGCCGGTAGTCCTTGACCGCCTGCAGGTCGAGGTTCCCCACCATGAACTTCGACGTGCGGACGTTCATGACGACCCGGGCCGAGGGATCGCAGCCCTTGATGGTCTTGAACAGCAAGACCGGCGGGTGGAGGTCTTCGAGGCTGAGCTCGTAGATCGCCCCCATCTCGTGATGGGGATCAGCGCCCTCCACCACCTGGAGCTCGCCCTGGGCCTCATGGATGCGGATGAATTCCCGGAGGTCCCCGATGGCGATGGACCGTTCGTCGTTCCGTCTGTCGTCGCTCATGTCTCCACGCCGCGGGGCGGCCTCCCTTTGCGGCCATTATCGTCAGGCCTTTTCGATTATCAAAATCCTTTTTTGGTATTCGACCCCGGACACGGGTCAACGCGGGTCGCGGTAATCGGGGCGCGGCTGGCTGATCTCGACGCCGTTCTTCCTGAGGTCCTCGAGGTACATGTCGTAGATCGCAGGGTCCTCGTCCTCGTATTCGATCTGGTCGGGCGCGCCGCCGCCGCCGGTCATGCCGAGGCGGATCGGATGCTCGGGACTGCCGCCGCGCCGGAGCGCGAGGTAGCGCGCGGGCTCCGGCCCGGTGTTGAAGTGCTGGTGGTACCACCACTCGGGCGGCGCGAACATGGAGTTCTCCTTCCAGTCGACCCGGGTCGGCTCCTCGCCTTCCTTCCAGAGAAGCGAATAGCCCTGGCCCGCGAGGATGATGACATGGGCGCCGGGGCCGTGGCGGTGGCACTTCTTGTAGGTGCCGACCTCGAATTCGGAGAGATGGGCGGCCATGGTGTGGTCCGACATCGACATGTGGAAGGACTTGGCCCCGTGGCCCCGCATCTTCCACTGGATCAGCTGGAATTCCAGCGTGTCGGGGATCAGGTTGACCCGCGTGATGCGGCCGCCGAGATACTCGCGCTCGGCGTTGAAGAAGCTGTTCTCCCCCTGGTAGCGGTCCTCGAACACGAAGGGGTTCTGAAAGACGAATTCCTCGTTGTGATAGAGGTTCATGGTGAGCGGCGCGTTGGTCACCATGAGCAGCCGGGCCGGGCGATCGGAGTCCTTGTTGACGTGCTGATAGGTGGTGTTGAGCGGCGGCCCGAACAGGCTGCGCTTCTGCCAGGGCACCGCGTTGGTCGGACAGCCTTCCTGGTCGATCAGGGTTTCGCCCACGCCATCGACGACGAAGACCCAGGTCTCGAACATATGGCGCTGGCGCTCGGTCTTGCCGCCGGGCGGCAGCTCGATCATCATCGCCGCCGTGATGAAGGGGTCGGCCAGGTTGATGAAGGCACCGTCGCAGCCGAACCGCTTCCAGGGGCCGAGCTCGATCTCGTTCAGGTCCTCGATATGGAACAGGTCGTGGATGGGGATGCCCTCGCTCCGCTGCCAGATGTCGTAGAACGGGGCCGGGCGCTCGAACCTCTTGGTCGCCGCATCGCCTTCGGACTGGGCATTGTAATTGTCGGTCATCCCCGGTGGTCCTTTCCCCGATACCGATTATCGTTTGGCCCGGCCAATATAGCATGGCCGAGAGGCTTTCCTCCCCGCGCAACGAGGTTTATCATTTCGAAAATGAAAATCGCACCCCAAAAAAACAGGGTCTGAGGCGAATTTGGAGGCAGGGATGGCCGTCGTGGATGGCTTCAGTCATCTGGTGGTGCATGTCACGGACCTCGACCGGTCCGAAGCGTTCTACCGGGACATCCTGGGGCTCGACGTGATCGGCCGCGACCTCGTCAACGAGGACGGTGCCAACAGCCTGCTCGCCATGAACACGCGCCAGCGGCTCCTCCTCGTGGAGGTGCCGGAGGTGACCGCCATCCGGCCCAATTCGTCGACCATCCATCACGCCTGGCTGCTCACCATCGACGAGTTCGAGCGCACCCGCGCGCGCATGGAGAAGGTGGGCTACGACGTCTCCGACAGCCGTGCCCAGTTCCGCGCCATGGGGGAGAACTCCATGGACATCTACGACCCCGACGGCCACCGCTACCAGATCCAGGCCTACGCGCCGGAGGCGACCGCCGTCATCACCGAGAACACCGGGCCGATCACCTGCGGTCACGTGGACGACTTCCCGGTCGGCAGCGTCAAGACCTTCGTCAAGGGCAAGTTCTTCCTCGTCAGGCTCGAGGGCGGGTTCCTCGCGCTCTCGCGCTGGTGCACCCATCTCAACGGGCTCTTGGGCTGGAAGAAGGAGCATTGGGAGTTCTACTGCCCGATGCACGGCGCCCGCTTCGACCGCCGCGGCATGGCGCGCCCGCTCGCAAGGCCCTGTCCGCCGCTGCGCCGCCACCCGGTCACCATTACGCGGTCCGGCGAGGTGGTGGTCGAGCCCGACACCGTGATCCCGCGCGAGGGCTTCGATGGGTGCCAGCTCACCGCCCCCGCGCCCGCGGCGGAGGCCGCCAGAGCCGGCGAAGGAGCCTGACCATGGCCGAAGTGGAAACCCTCTCGCATTCGGGAATCTGCGTCCACGACCTCAAGGAGGCGGAGCAGTTCTATTGCGGCGTCCTCGGCGCGCGGCTCCAGGGCGCGGTGAACTTCTACACCGAGGACACGCTGAACGGCCGCTCGGTGCACCAGGCCTATTCGCTCGGCGATTTCCTCTTCGCCGTGGCGCTGGCGCCGGACTTCATGCCGATGCCGGCCGGGGACCAGCTCAAGGGCGCCATGGGCATTCGCCATGCCTTCACCGTCAGGAAGGCCGAGTTCGAGAAGGTCCTGGCCGGGCTCAGCCGCAACGGCGTGCCCTTCGAAGGGCCGGTCGACCAGCCCGAGGCGGGCCCGTTCGGCCAGTCGGTCTACTTCAAGGACCCGAGCGGCAATTTCCTCGAGATCGTCTGGCGGCGCGACGAGGACGTGGCCTACGCCGAACCGCCCGAGCTCGACGTCGGCTGAGGCGCCTCAGCCATGCCCGACGCCGGAGGTTCGCAGGACAACGATCTCGGCCTGAGCGGCCTGAGCCATCTCGTCATCCAGGTCTCCGACGTCGCGCGCGCGGCGGCGTTCTATTCTGACGTGCTCGGACTCGAGGCCTCGGCGGCCTCATGGCCCGGAAGCGCCGAGGCCTTAGCGCTCGCGTCCGGCGGCGGGCAGCACCTCGTCCTCAGCCCCGCGGCCGAGCTCACGGACCTCCGTGAGACCGGCGTCCACCACGCCTTCGCCGTGAGCCCGGCGCAACGCGAGAAGGCGGCCGCGGCGCTCGCCGCCCGCGACGCCGAGGTGTTCGATTACGCCGAGGACCCGCCGGACGAGGCGAAGGACCGTTTCTATTTCCTCGACCTCGATGGCAACCGCATCCAGCTGGTGACGCGCCCGCGGGCGGGGGCCGACGACGCGCCCCGCCTCGACCACACGGCCGTCCAGGTCGCCGACATCCTCTGGGCCGAGCGGTTCTATACCGAGGTCCTGGGCTTCACGCCGGTCCACCGGGTTGGCTGGAATACGGCCGATTACGCCCGTGCCCAGCTCTGGGCCGACGGCAAGGAGGACATGGCGCCCGGCACGAGGCGGCTCGATAAGCGCTATTCGTCCATCGTCAACCGGCGCATGGTGCCCCGGGTCAACATGCAGGTCTATTTCGCCTGCGGCGGCGGCGTGTTCGGCGTCTACCTCGCCAACCGCCATTTCCAGGAACCGCCCGAGGAGGCGGTGCTGGGCGTCCCGCGCACTGCGTTCCGGGTAACGGAGGACGGGCTCGCCCGCGCGCGCGAACGGCTGGAGGCGGCGGGCTGGCGGCTCGAAGGGCCGGTGGCCCATGCCGCCGGCCGGCCCATCGCGGCCTCGCTCTACCTGAGGGACCCGGGCGGCAACTTCATCGAGCTCGCGACGGCTGCCGAGGCCGCGCCCTGAGGCGCCCGGCAGCACCGGACGGCCCAATAACGATAACCCGAGCAACCGATAAAGAGGACCCATGTCAGAGCTTTACCCCTACTCCCGGTTTTCCCTCGAAGAGCGCGCGCTGCGCTGGGCCAAGGTCCGCGGCAAGATGGCGGAGGCCGGCATGGACGTGATCGTCTGCCCCAACAACACCGGCCATTCCACCGACTTCCAGGCCAATTCCCGCTACCTCAGTCATGTCGGCGGCGGCGGCGATGCCGACATCGCGGTGGTGTTCCCGATCGAGGGCGAGGTGACGGCCATCGCCACCTCGGCGGCACCGCGCTGGCCCACGGTCCAGGAATGGACCACCGACGTGCGTGAAGCCCGGCGCAATTACGGGCGCGTCGCGGTGGAGCGTCTGAAGGAGCTCGGGCTCGAGAAGGGCCGCATCGGCATCGCCGGACTGGGGGAGGAGGCCGGCACCCGCACGCCGGAAGGCACGGTCGGCTACGGCTTCTGGAAGCAGATCCGCGAGGCCTTCCCCGATGCCGAGCTGGCGGACGCCACCCTCCTCATGGCCAAGGCGCGCTACGTCAAGAGCGAGGAGGAGGTCGCGGCGCTCCAGAAGTCCATGGACATCATCGAGAAGGGCATCGAGGCCAAGGTCGCCGCCGCGCGCCCCGGGGTGCTGGACTGGGAGGTCTGGGCCGCGGCCCACTGCGGCATGATGAGGAACGGCTCCGAGATCCCCGTGCATTGCAACTGGGTGTCGGGCAAGAACCCGGTGCGGACGCTGACCCGGCCGTCGATGCGGACGCTGGAGCGCGGCGACATGATCATCAACGAGCTGGAGGCGAACTGGATGGGCTACCGGTCCCAGGCGGTGCAGCCGGTGTTCGTCGAGGTGCTCGATCCGGTGCACGCGGAGCTGATCAAGGTGCAGCGCGAGGTGTTCGAGATCACCCGCGAACAGCTCAAACCCGGCATCAACGTCAAGGAGCTCGCCGCGGTCGCCGCCGGCGCGGCGAGCAAGGCCTCCCCCTCCAAGGGCCCCGCGGCCGGCGCCAAAACGAAGCTCACCATGCACGGGCGCGGCGCGGGCGACGACGGCCCGATCATCACCAACCACGCCCGCGATCCCGAACAGCTCGCCGTGCGGCTCGAGGAGAACATGGTCTTCATCTTCAAGCCCGCAGCCGAAACGCCCAACGGCAGCCATATCTGCACCTGGGGCGACACGGTCATGGTGACGCCAGAGGGCGGGCGGCGGATGGGCAAGCGGCCCCATGACCTCGCCGTGGCGGGGGGATGAGGAAGGATGCGGCACGATCCGAACGACAAGAAGAAACTGACGAAATGGGCGGCCCGCCCATGGGACGGGCCTGATCAAGGGAGACTTCGATGAAACCGATAGCGGCCTTCGGCATCGCGTGTGCGTTGGGTCTCGGCGGCATCGCCGGCCAGGCGGCCGGCGCGGACCTGCCCCGGCCCACCAAGGACATCCTCAAGGAACTCAAGCTCGATGAGGGCATCCTCAAGGGCCTCGACGAGGAACTGAAGGTGCCCGCGGACTGGATCGAAAAGGCCAAGAAGGAAAAGGACCTGATCATCGTCTCGTCCTGGGACGAAAGCCAGTTCGCCAAGATGACCGGACCCTTCAAGGTGCGCTACCCCTTCATCAAGTTCCAATACGCGCGCTCCAGCTACAACGCGCGGGTGGTCAAGACCCTGATCGCCTTCAAGGAGGGCCGCTACCTCGTCGATATCCTGACCGGGTTCGGCGGCGGCTATTACCTCTACAAGGACGCCAACGCGCTCGCCGACCTGAGCGACATCCCCAACTTCAAGAAGCTCCCCAAGGGCACGAAGGACCCCGGCGGCAAGTGGCTGGGCCAGCGCCTGCGCTACTGGTGCATGACGTACAACACCAAGCAGGTCAAGAAGGCCGACCTGCCCAAGCGCTGGGACGACCTCTTGACCAACACGCGCTGGCACAACAGGAAAATCGGCCTCGGCAACCGGCCCCAGCTGTGTATGCTGATGCTGTGGGGCGTCAAGGGCAAGGACTGGGCGACGGACTTCATGACCCGCCTGATCAACGACGTGAAGCCGCAGCTCCGCAAGGAAGGCACCAACGCGCTGATCTCGCTCAATATCGCCGGAGAGTTCGACGCCGCCATCCCCGCCGCGGCCTACCGCACCGCGCAATACGTGGAGAAGGGCGCGCCGATCGCCTGGCACTGCCCCGAGCCGATCCCGCTCGCGGTCTCCGGCATGGGCATCCTGCGCGGCACCCCGCACATCCACGCCGCCAAGCTGTTCTCCAACTGGTTCCTGTCCAAGGAGGGCCAGATCGCCCAGTTCGCGGCCAACAAGGCGCCGCCGGTCCACAAGGACCTGCAGACCAGGCAATTCCTGGTCTTCCCCGATGAGATCCTGGGCAAGGAGATCGCCTTCCGCTCGCCGGAGATGGAGCGCGAGTTCACCAAGCCGCTGTTCGACGCCTGGAAGCCGATCTGGGCCAAGGCGACCGGGGATTCCGGCCCGGGCAAGATGACCAGGTTCACCGTCACCCTGACCGACATCAAGGGCGGCGGACGGCGCATCCACTTCAGCCGCAAGGGCAAGGAGCAGCAGCTTGCGGTCAGCGGCCGGCGCACCAAGATCTTCGTCGGCGGCCAGCCCGAAAGCCGCAAGAAGCTCAAGAAGGGCATGAGCTGCGAGATCACCGCGCCGGAAAAGTCGAGCGAGGCCAAGACGGTTTCGTGCAAGTGAACGGCCTCGAGGCCGAGCCGCTTGGCACGCGGTCCGGCCGGGGCGGAGGGTAAGACCATGGCGCTCGACGGCGCATTCAGCCACCTCACCATCGAGGTTTCCGATCTCGACCGGTCGGAGGCCTTCTACCGCGACGTCATCGGGCTCGACGTCCTGGGGCGGAACTTGGTGGCCGAGAACCGCCCGACCTCATTGCTCGCGATGAACACCCGGCAGAGGGTGTTGCTGGTGGAAGTGCCCGAGGTGGCGCCCTACCCCGCCTCCGGGGGCTCGATCCACCACGCCTGGCTGCTGACCATCGACCAGTTCGCCCGCGCCCGGGACCGGCTGGAGGCGCTCGGCTACGAGACCGGCATCGACCCGCGCCAGGGCTTCCGGGCGGTCGGCGAATACAACATGGACATCCTCGATCCCGACGGCCACCGCTTCCAGATCCAGGCCTTCGGCGAGGAGTCGACGGAGATCCTGGCCTCGGGCGCGGGCACGGTCGCCTGCGGCAAGGCGGAGGATTTCGCCCTCGGCAGCGTCACCCGGTTCGGAGACGGCCGGTTCTTCCTGATCCGCAACGCAGACGGCTTCCTGGCGCTGTCCGCCTGGTGCACCCACAAGAACGGCATCACCATCTGGCAGAAGGAAAGCTGGCATTTCTATTGTCCCTTCCACGGCGCCAAGTTCGACCGCGGCGGCTGCTACAAGGGGCACATGGGATGCCAGCCGCTCCGGCTCAATCCGGTCTCCGTCGACGCGGACGGCACGGTGCTGGTCGATACCGACCGCTTCTTCGCCCGCGACGCTTACGCACCGGCCCAGGCGGTGCCGGCCCGGCCGGGCGCCCGGTTCGATGCCACCGGACTCCGCGAGCTCCCGGTCTCCTATGACAAACCCGTCGGCAAGGAAAGGCGCCATGGCTGAAGTCGAAAGCATCTCCCATAGCGGCATCTGCGTCCACGACCTCAAGGAGGCCGAGGATTTCTATTGCAAGGTGCTGGGCGCGACGCTCCACAGCCGGGTCAATTTCAAGACCCAGGACGCGCTGCGCGGCCGCTCCATCCACGCGACGCTGGCGCTCGACGATTACGTCTTCGCCATCATGCTGACCGAGGACTGGATGGAGGTGCCCGAGCGCGGCCAGTTGAGGGGCGCGAACCGGACCCGCCATTCCTTTTGCGTGCCCCGGGCGCGGTTCCCCGAGATCGTCAAGCTGCTCGAGGTGAACGGCGTCCCCTTCGAGGGGCCGGTCACGCATCCCGATCAGGGGCCGTTCGGCGAATCGGTCTATTTCCGCGACCCCACCGGGAATTTCCTCGAGGTGCTGTGGCGGCGCGACGAGGACGTCACCTACAACACGGTCCAGCCGCTTGGCCACGGAGGGGGCGGATGACGGATGCGTCCGCCGGAACCGATGAGCCGCGTCCCGAAGGGTTTTCCCACCTGGTGATCGAGGTCGCCGACACCGATCGCGCGATCGAGTTCTATGGCGTGGCGCTCGGCGCGGGCACCGCGGTCCTGAACGCCTGGCCGCGGGCGGACGAGGCCGCCCTGGCGCTGGCCTCGGGCCAGGCGCTCGCCTTCCGGGCCGGGGACGACGGCGGGATTGGGAAGGAAAGCGGCGTGCACCAGGCCTACGCCTGCCCGGCCGAAGCACGCGCGGGGATCGCCGACAGGCTGCGCGCGTGCGGCATCGACGTCGCAACCTATCACGAGGACCGCCCGCCGGAGGCCGTTGACCCCTTCTATTTCACCGATCCCTTCGGCAACCGCGCGCAGCTCGTCTTTTCGCCGGGCGAGGGCGCCGGCATCAGCGGCATCGACCACGCCGCCGTCGAGGCCTCCGACATCGAATGGGAGGAAGAGTTCTTCGTCGAGCAGCTGGGTTTCCCCGTCGATCACCGGGTGGGCTGGAATACGGCGGACTACGTCCGCGCCCGCGCCTGGGCCGAGGGCAAGGAAGACATGGCGCCCGGCACGCGGCGCATGGACCACCGCTACCGCGACATCCCGGGCGCGGAACCGGGCCGCGGCCGCGAGGTCGCCCGGCCCAACATGCAGATCTTCCTCGGCCTCGAGCGGGGAGCGATCGGCATCTTTCTCGCGACCCGCCACCGCCAGGAGCCGGCGCCGGAGACCGCCCGGGGCACGCCGCGCACGGCGCTCGCGATCGACCGCGCCGGGCTCGATCGCTGGGCGGCGAAACTGGCCGCGACGGGCGTCGCCGTGGAGGGGCCGGTCGAGCATGCGCCCGGCGGGCCGCTCGCCGCCTCGCTCTATTTCCGCGATCCCTGCGGCAATTTCTTCGAGCTCTGCACCCCCGAGAACGGGAGCCCCGGGCGATGAGCGCCCACGCCCCCTATCCGCTTCCCTGGTTTTCGCTCGCCGAGCGCGACCGGCGTTGGGCCGCGGTGCGCGCGGCCATGGCGGAGCATGGGCTGGACGTGATCCTCGCGCCCCAGAACACCGGCCATTCCATGGACTACCAGGCCGATGCGCGCTACCTCACCCATTGCGGCGGCGGCGGCGATGCCGACATCGCCGCCGTCTTCCCCCTCGAGGGCGAGGTGACCGCCATCGCCACCTCGGCCCAGCCGCGCTGGACGCCGCGCGTCCAGAACTGGACCGCGGATGTCCGCGAGGCGCGGCGCAACTACGGCAAGGTGATGGTCGAGCGCATCCGCGAGCTCGACCTGGAGAAGGGCCGTATCGGCGTCTCGGGCCTGGGAAAGATCGGCGGCACGCGGTCCGCGGAGGGCCTGATCCTCCACGGCACCTGGCTGCAGATCCGCGAGGCGTTTCCCGAGGCGGAGCTGGTCGACGCCACGGCCGTCATGGCCTTGGTCCGGGACGTGAAAAGCGACGAGGAGGTCGCATGCCTCGCCCGGGCCGTCGCGATCATCGAGAAGGGCTACGAGGCGGAGGTCGCCGCCGCCCGCGCCGGCGCCGTCGACTGGGAGGTCTGGGCGGCGACCCAGTACGGCCTCTTGAGGAACGGCTCGGAAGCGCCGATCCACTGCAACTGGATTTCCGGCGCCAACGTCGTGCGCACGCTGACCCGGCCGACCTTCCGTGTCCTCGAGGTGGGCGACCTCATCATCAACGAGCTGGAAGCCTGCTGGATCGGCTATCAGGCGCAGTGCGTTCAGCCGGTCTTCGTCGAGCGGGCCGACCCGGTGCACGAGGAGCTGATCAAGGTGCAGCGCGAGGTGTTCGAGACCGTGCTGGCGGCGATCCGCCCGGGGACCAACCTCGGGACACTCTCCGAGCTCACCCGGGAGACGGTGCAGCGCGCCGCCCCCGCCAAGGGCCCCGCCGCCGGGGCCAGCACCAAGCTCACCATGCACGGCAAGGGCGCGGGCGACGACGGCCCGATCATCACCGGCGCCGCGCGGGACCCGAAACAGCTCGCCTACGGCCTGAAGCAGAATATGACCTTCGTCTTCAAGCCTTCGGTCCTGACCGCGGACGGATCCTCGATCTGCACCTGGGGCGATACCGTCGTGGTCACCCGGGACGGCGGCCGGCGCCTCGGCACTCGGCCCCATGGGCTAGCCGTCTCCGGAGCCGGCGGCGCGGCGGGTGAAGACAAAGCCACCGGTTTGGGGCATAGTTTCGTCAAAGAACAGATGTCAGGGAGCGCAAGATGAAGAATTTCACCGTGTTCCGGCTTTTCGCCTGCGCCGCCCTCGTGGCCGGCACCATGGTGGGCGCTGCCGCCTGGCCCTCCGCCGCCGCCGACCTGCCCAAGGCCACCCAGGACCTTCTCAAGAAGCTGAAGCTGCAGCCCTCGATCCTCGGTGACATCGACAAGGAAACCGCCATGCCGGGCGCCTGGGTCGAAGCCGCCAAGAAGGAGGACGAACTCCGGATCGGCGCCACCTGGGACGAGCTCCAGTTCGAGAACCTGATCGCTCCCTTCAAGGAGCGCTTCCCCTTCATCAAGATCAAGTATTCCCGCGCCACCCGCCACGACCGGGTGATCAAGCCCCTGCTCGCCTTCCAGACCGGGCGCGTGATCACCGACGTGATCTCAGGCATCGGCGCCAAGACCGCCGTCTTCCGGAAGCTCAAGGCGCTCGAGGACATCTCGAGCTTGCCCAACTGGAAGAACGTGCCCGAAGGCATGAAGGATCCCAAGGGGCAATGGGTGGGCCAGCGCCTGCGCTACTGGTGCATGTCCTACAACACCGGGCGGGTCGCCAAGAAGGACCTGCCAAAGACGTGGGAGGACCTGATCACCAACCCGCGCTGGCACGGCAAGAAGCTCGGCATGGGCAACCGCCCAAACCTGTGGCTGCTGACCCTGTGGGGAGCCAACGGCGAGGCCTGGGCCAAGGACTACGCCCAGAAGCTGTTCTCGATCGTCAAGCCGCAGCTCCGCAAGGAGGGCATGAACGCCCTGATCGGCCTCGCCATCGCGGGCGAGTTCGACGCCTCGCTGCCCTCGGCGGCCTACCGCACCCAGCAGCAGGCGTTGAAAGGCGCGCCCATCAGCTGGCACTGCCCGGAGCCGGTTCCGATGGCGATCTCCGAACTGGTGATCGTCAAGGGGACCAAGAAGAAGAATTCGGCGATGATGTTCATCAACTGGTTCCTCTCCCGCGAGGGCCAGATCTCGCAATTCGCCGCCAATTTCGCCCCGCCCGTCCACAAGGATCTGCAGCGCAAGGAGTTCCTCTCCTATCCCGACCAGATCGTCGGCAAGAAGATCGCCTTCCGCGAGCCCGATTCGCTCGAGACGGACCTCAACGACCTGGTCAAGTTCTGGGATCCCCTGTGGTTCGCGGGGCGCGGCCTGAAGCTCGCAACCGTGACGGCGAAGATCGAAGCCGTGAAGCGCGGCGGGCAGCAGATCTCCTTCACGGTGGGCGGCAAGACCCACACCGTGAAGGTCAGCGGCAGCCGCACGAAGGTCACGGTCGCGGGGATCGATTCCAAAGTCAAGCGCGTGAAGAAGGGCATGACCTGCGAGATCACCTATCCCGGCAACAAGGAAGAAGCGAAGAAGGTCGCCTGTAACTAGGCGGCGAAGCCACGGGTAAGAATTTTGGGGGGATGAGGACATGACAGCCATCGGTGTTGCACAAGGGGTCCGCGCCTTCGCCGCGCGGCGCTTCTCGGCGATGGGACTGTGGCACTGGATCGTCTTCATGACGGTATGCGTGGCGGTGCTCACGCCGCTGACCTTCCTCGTCCTCGGCAGCTTCTCCCTCGCCGAACTGCCGACGGAATTCTCCTTCGCGACCCTCGGCCTCGAGAACTACGAGGAGGTCTGGTGGGACCCGGACACCTACAGGGTCTTCAACAACACCGTCATCTACACAACCGGCGCCACGGCCGTCGGCATCACCGTCGCCGCCGGCCTCGCCTGGCTGGTGGAGCGTACCAACATCCCCGGCAAGATCTGGATCTATGCCGGCGTTCCCATGACGCTCGCCATCCCGGGCATGCTCCAGGCGATGGCCTGGGTGCTGCTCTTGAGCCCGCGCATCGGCTTCATCAACAGATGGATCATGGCCGCCTTCGGCCTCGAGAGCGCCCCCTTCAACATCTATTCGCTGGAAGGCATGATCATCATCGAGGGCCTGCGCCTGGTGCCGACGGCGTTCCTGATGCTGGTGCCGCTCTTGAGGTCCATGGACCCGGCGCTGGAAGAGGCGGCGGCCATGTCCGGCGCCCATCCCCGGTCCACCCTTCGCAAGGTCACCCTGCGGCTGATGCTTCCGGGCCTCCTCGCGGTGGTCATCTACCAGGCGATGACCGCGCTCGAGGTGTTCGAGGTGCCGGGCATCCTGGGCCTGCCGTCCGGCATCTACGTGTTCTCGACCAAGATCTATTCGATCCTGCACTCGGTCTCGACCCTGCCCGCCTACGGCCAGGCCAACGCGCTTGCGATCATCTACGTCGTGATCGCCGTCGTCGCGACCTACCTCTATTCCCGGGTGATCTCCCATTCGGAGCGTTTCACCATCATCACCGGCAAGGGCTACCGCCCAAGGGAGCTCGAGCTCGGCCAGTGGCGCTGGGTCGCCTTCGCCGCGGTGATGGTCTTCCTTCTGGCCTCGATCATCCTGCCGTTCCTGGTGCTGCTCTTCGTCTCCTTCCTGCCCTTCCTGCAGCAGCCCACCTGGGCGGCCTTCCAGAGCATGACCCTCGAGCATTACGAGACGCTCTGGCGCGCGCCAATGATCGCGACGGTGATGAAGAACACCATCCTCATGGTGGTGATCACCTCGACGCTGACGGTGGTGGCTTCCTTCCTGATCTCGCTCGTCATCGTGCGCTCCAAGTTCTGGGGCCGAAAGGTCCTCGACCAGCTCGCGTTCATGCCCCACGCCATTCCAGGCATCGTCATGGGGCTCGCCTTCCTGTGGGTCTTCCTGCAGGGGAGCAAGCTCGGCATCCCCCTCCACGGCGGCATCTGGGCGATCTCGATTGCCTTCACCGTCGGCTTCATGGCCTACGGGACCCGCTCGATGAACGCGGCCATCCTGCAGATCCACAAGGACCTGGAAGAGGCCGCCCAGGTCGCGGGCGCTAGGCACTGGCGCACCATGGTGCGGATCTTCTATCCGCTGATGCTGCCCACCTTCGTCGGTGTCTGGATCTGGGCCATGCTCCACGCCGTCCGTCAGGCGGGCAAGCCGCTCGTGCTCTACGAGGGCGCGGAGAACCAGGTGCTCGCGATCCTCATCTGGAACATGTGGGACGAAGGCAATATCGAGGGCGTGGGCGCCATCGGCACGCTCCTGATCGTGGGCCTCCTGATCATCACCCTGGGTCTCAGGCTGATGGGCTTCGGGCGCGGCGCCGCCATCCAGAAGGCCAGCGGGGACTGAGCCGCGGCCGAGCGCCTGCCCTACCTTTCGCCGCCCTCGACCAGCAGGCCCTGATCGCGCCAGCGCAGCATGCCGCCGGCCAGGTTGGCGATGCGCTCTAAGCCGGCCTGTCCGAGGATGGCCGTCGCCCGGGCGGAACGTCCGCCCGCCCGGCATACCGCGACCACGGGCCTGTCCCTGGGCACCTCCTCCACCGCGCCCGCGAGCTTGCCCAAGGGGATGTGGAGCGCGCCGGGGATGTGGCCGAGGGGGCCGGTGAACTCCTCGTCCTCCCGGACGTCGAGCACCGCGATTTCCGCGAGGTGCTCCTCCACCCAGTGGGGCTCGATCTCCGGCACACCGGCGAAGGTCATGTAGACCGGGCCCCAGGCCGCACCGTCTGCGCCGTCCGCCGCGGCCGGCGCCGCGGGGCGCCCGCATTTCTTGTTGGCGGGCACCGCGATGTCCATCTGCCGCGGATGGGCGAGGCCGAGGTTGGAGACGAAGCCGACGAAGTCGTCCTCGCTGAGCGCGCCGCCGAGCCGCGGATTGAAGCGCTTCTCCTCCTCCACGCTGCTCGCCGTCAGGCCGCGGTAGTCGTGGGCGGGAAGGATCAGGCAGGCGCCTGGCAGGGAGAAGACCCGGCCGTGGACCGAGCGATAGAGCGCCCGCGGATCGCCTTCCTGGAAGTCGGTGCGCCCGCAGCCGCGGATCAGGAGGCAGTCGCCGGTAAACGCCCGGCTCTCGTCGTCGAGCACATAGGTGATGCAGCCCGAGGTATGGCCCGGCGTCGCCCGCACCTCGAGATAACGGTCGCCGAACTCGACCCGGTCGCGGTCGGCGAGATAGCGGTCGGCGCCCTCCGCGCCCGAGGTCTCGGAAAGGGCGATGCGGCTGGCCAGGATCTCCTTCAAGGCGCTGGCGCCGGTGACGTGGTCGGCGTGCACGTGGGTTTCCAGGGTATAGAGCAGCGTGAGTTCGAGCTCGCGGATGAGGGCGGAGTCCCGTTGCACGTGCTCGAACACCGGGTCGATGAGCACCGCCTCCCGCGAGGCCGAATCGGCGAGCAGATAGGTATAGGTCGAGGATTGCAGGTCGAACAACTGGCGGAAGATCAGCATGCGTCCCTCCCTGGCCCGGGGGGGAGCCATCTCCCGGCCCGGCTTGCGCGCCTCGGGGAATTTTATCGCCGCGCGCGCAAAAGAATACCCCCGGCGAGGGGCCGGGGGCCGATTCTTTTGAACGCCGTTCCGGGTTCGCCCGGCACCCTCAGGTCCCGGGATCCGAAACGAAGCGGATGTAGGGCTTCGGCGCCTGCCAGCCGCCCGGGAACTTCTCCTTGGCGGCCTCGTCGGACAGGGCCGGGACGATGATGACGTCCTCGCCGTGCTTCCAGTTCACCGGCGTCGCCACCTGATGGGTGGCGGTGAGCTGGATCGAATCCAGCACGCGCAGGATCTCATCGAAGTTGCGCCCGGTGCTCATGGGATAGGCGAGCACCAGCTTGACCTTCTTGTCCGGCCCGACGATGAAGACATTGCGGACGGTCTGGTTATCCGCCGCGGTGCGACCTTCGGAGCTCGCGCCGGCATCGGCGGGAAGCATGCCGTAGAGCTTCGCGACCTTGAGGTCGCTGTCGCCGATCAGCGGATAGTTGGGCTTGAAACCGGTGATGTCCGCGATGTCCTGGGCCCACTTCTCGTGGTCGCCGACCGGGTCGACGCTGAGGCCGATGATCTTGCAGTTGCGCTTGTCGAACTCGGGCTTGAGCTTCGCCATGTAGCCGAGTTCCGTCGAGCAGACCGGCGTGAAGTCCTTGGGGTGGGAAAACAGGATGACCCAGGAATCGCCGATCCATTTGTGGAAACTGATCTTGCCTTCCGTGGTTTCCGCCTCGAAATCAGGAGCGGTCTGGCCGATCTGTAGCGTCATGGTAACTCCCCTTGGTTTGGCCTGTGGGTTGCGCGGCAACAGGTTCTAAGAATTTTGTTACAGTAATGCGCCCGGCGGCGAACGGCCAATCACGAATTGGCCAGGCCGTGACGATCCCGACGCCGCCGGATTTTTCGGGAACCTTAGGCCCGCTTCAGCGCACGATCAACACGATCTTGCCGCGCACGTGACCGGTGGCGCTCAGGTCCTGGGCTTCCGCCACCCTGGCCAGCGGAAGCTCCCTGATCTCCGGCACGGTGACGGCGCCCGCCTCGAGAAGCTCGACGATGCGATCGAGATGCGCGCGGTCGCGCCCGACCCGGGGGCGCAGCATCCGGATGTGCGCGGGGGGAGGCGGGGCGCTCTCGGACCCGCGCGCGATCCAGGCCAGCCGGCCGCCCGGCTTGAGGACGGAGAAGCTCCGTTCCTGGACCTCGCCGCCGACGGTGTCGAACACCACGTCGCAGGGCGGGCAGGCATCCTCGAACCGCTCCTTCGTGTAATCGATCACGCGGTCCGCGCCGAGCCCGAGGACGTAATCGACGTTGCGGGTCGAGGCGGTGGCGTAGACCGTGGCGCCCGCGTGCTTCGCGACCTGCACGCCGAAGCCGCCGACGCCGCCCGCCCCGCCCTGGATCAGCACCGTCTCGCCGGCCTCGACCCTGGCCGTGTCCTCCAGGGACACCAGCGCCGTGAGACCGACGAGGGCCAGCGCCGCGGCCTCCACGTGGGAAAGACGCTCGGGCTTCGACGCCACGAGCCCGGCATCGATGGCGATGGCCTGGGCGTAGGTGCCGCCGCCCCCCTGCGGGGGAATGCCGAAGACGGCATCGCCCTCCTTGAACCCGGCGACGCCGGGTCCCACCGACGTCACGGTCCCGGAAAAGTCGCAGCCCGGGGTCCAGGGCAGGAGCGAGGCATCGGCCCGCTGCCCCGCCCGGGTCTTCCAGTCGGTGGGATTGACGCTGGCGGCATGGATCGCGGCGACGATCTCGCCCTCCCCCGCCACCGGATCGGGAAGCTCGCGCAGCACGAGCACCTCCGGCCCGCCGAAATCCCTGACCTCGATCGCTTTCATGCATTCCTCCCCCTGCCTCGTTGTCCCGGCGCTCCCGGCCGTTGCCGCGATTATTGCGCCGGGCCCCGGGATTGCAAGCATCCCCCAGGCGTCAGGGGAGCGACTCAGGTCTCGGCCCTGGAGGCAGCGGGTGCTGTCTCGGGTGCGGGCGCAGCCGCGGGCGCGGCCTTCGCGGTGCTGAGGCGCCTGAGCGCCACGTAGAAGACCGGCGTCAGGATCAGCCCGAAGAAGGTCACCCCCAGCATGCCGGAGAACACCGCGATGCCGATGGCCCGGCGCATCTCCGCCCCGGCACCCTGGGCGAGGGCGAGCGGCACCACGCCCATGATGAAGGCGAAGGAGGTCATCAGGATGGGACGCAGCCTGAGCCGGCTCGCCTCGATGGCGGCGGCGACGGTGTCATAGCCGCGGCGCTCGAGCTCGCGCGCGAACTCGACGATCAGGATGGCGTTCTTCGAGGCCAGCCCCGCCAGCACGAACATGGAGATCTGGGTGAAGATGTTGTTGTCCCCGCCCGTGAGGTAGACCCCGAAAATCGCCGCCAGCATGCTCATCGGCACGATCAGAAGAATGGAGAGCGGCAGCACCACGCTCTCGTACTGCGCGGCCAGCACCAGGAAGACCAACAACAGGCACAGCGGAAAGACGTAGACCGCGGTGTTGCCGGCGAGAATCTGCTGGTAGGTGAGCTCCGTCCACTCGTAGTCGAAGCCCTTGGGCAGGGTCTCGGCGAGGATCCGCACCATCTTCTCCTGGGCCTGGCCCGAGGAATAGCCCGGCGCTGGGTTGGCGGTGAGGTCCGCCGAGCGGAAGGTGTTGTAGCGCATCGCCGTTTCCGGCCCGAAGCCACCCTTCACCGTCACCACGGAGCCGAGTGGCACCATCCGGCCCTGGATGTTGCGCGTCTGAAGGCGGCCGATATCGTCGGGCGCGGACCGGAACCGCTTGTCGGCCTGGGCGATCACCTGATAGGTCCGGCCGAACAGGTTGAAGTCGTTGACGTAGATCGATCCCAGATAGATCTGCATGGTCCTGAAGACCTCCTCCACCGGCACGCCGAGCCGGTTGGCCTTGGTCCTGTCGAGGGCGACGGAAAGCTGCGGAGCGTTGATGTCGTAGCTCGAGAACACGCCGGCCAACTCCGGCGCCGCGCGCGCCTTCATGAGCACCTGGTCCATCACCCGTTTCAGCGCCCGGTAGCCGGCATCGCCCCGGTCCTCGACCTGCAGCTTGAAGCCGCCGACGGTGCCCAGTCCCAGCACCGGCGGCGGCGGGAAGATGGCGACGAACGCCTGGTCGATGGCGGCGAATTTCTGCTGCAGGTGGCCGGCGACGGCGAAGCCCGAGAGGCCGGGCTCGCTGCGCTGGCCGAACGGGTCCAGGGTGACGAAGACGATGCCGGAGCTGGTGGAATTCACGAAGCCGTTGATGGATAGGCCCGGGAAGGCAACGGCGCTTTCCACCCCGGGCTCCTTCAGGGCGATCTCCGACATGCGCCGGATGACGCTTTCCGTGCGCTCGAGCGTGGCCCCCTGGGGCAGCTGCGCGAAGCCGATCAGGTACTGCTTGTCCTGGGCCGGGATGAAGCCCGAGGGAACGAGCTGGAAGCCCCAGTAGGTGACCCCGAGAAGCACGGCATAGGCCGTCAGCATAATCCCCTTGCGGCCGACGAAGACGCCGACGCCGCGGGTATAGCCCCTGGCGCCCGCGCCGTAGACGCGGTTGAACAGGCGAAACAGCCAGCCCAGCGTGAAGTCCATGCCCCGGGTCAGCGCGTCCTTGGGCGCCCCCCTGCCGCGCAGCAGCACCGCCGACAGCGCAGGGCTCAGGGTCAGCGAGTTGAAGGTGGAGATGATGGTCGCGATGGCGATGGTCAAGGCGAACTGCCTGTAGAACATCCCCGTCAGGCCGCTGATGAACGCGATCGGGACGAACACCGCGACGATCACCAGCGAGGTCGCGATGATCGGGCCCGTCACCTCCCCCATCGCCTTGATGGCGGCGTCCCGCGGATGGTGCCCCTCCTCGATGCCGCGTTCCACGTTCTCGACCACGACGATGGCGTCATCCACGACGATGCCGACGGCAAGGATCAGGCCGAACAGCGTCAGCACGTTGATGGAGAAGCCCAGCGCCAGCATGATCGCGAGCGTGCCGACGATCGAGACCGGCACCGCGAGCAGGGGGATGACCGAGGCGCGCCAGGTCTGGAGGAAGATCACCACCACCAGCACCACCAGGGCTATCGCCTCGAGCAGCGTGCGGATCACCGCGTCGATGGATTCGGAGATGAAGACCGTCGGGTCGTAGACGATCTTGTAGTCGACGCCCTCGGGGAATCCCTGGGCGAGCTCCGCCATGGCGCCGCGCACGCTCGATGAGATCTCCAGCGCGTTGGCGCCGGGGGCGGCGAAGATCGCGACGGCGACCGCGGGAACGTTGTCCAAGAGCGAGCGCAAGGCGTATTGCTGGGCGGCGAGCTCGATCCGCGCGACGTCCCTGAGGCGCGTGATCGTGCCGTCGAGACTGCGCTTGATCACCACCTCGCCGAATTCCTCCGCCGTCTTGAGCCGGCCCTCGGCGTTGATGGGAAGCTGGACCAGGACGCCCGAATCGTAGGGCGCCGCCCCGATGAGCCCGGCCGCCGCCTCGATGTTCTGCTGGCGGATGGCGGTCACCACCTCCTGGGCGGTCATGTCGAGCTCGGCGATGCGGTCGGGGTCGAGCCAGATGCGCATGGCGTAGTCGCCGGAGCCGAACACCATCGCCTGGCCCACGCCCTTGAGGCGGGCGAGACGGTCCTTGACATTCAGCGTCCCGTAGTTGCGCAGGTAGAGCTCGTCGTAGCGCTTGCTGGGCGAGCGCAGGTGCACCACCATGGTCAGGTCGGGGGACCGCTTGGCCACCGTGACGCCGAGCTGCCGGACCACCTCGGGCAGGCGCGGCAGGGCCTGGGAGACCCGGTTCTGGACCTTCTGCTGGGCGAGGTCGGGATCGGTGCCGATCTCGAAGGTGACGGTGAGCGAGAGGTTCCCGTCGGTGGTGGCGAGGGAGCTCATGTACAGCATCCCCTCGACACCGTTGACCTGCTCCTCCAGCGGTCCCGCGACGGTGTCGGCGATGACCCGGGGGTTGGCGCCCGGGAAGCGCGCATTGACGACCACCGAAGGCGGCGTGACCTCCGGGTATTCGGACACCGGCAGCCGGGTCATGGCGATCAGCCCGGCGACCAGGATGGCCATCGACAGGACGCCCGCGAAGATGGGCCGGTCGATGAAGAAGCGAGAAAAGGTCAAGATCCACCCCTCTGAGATCGGGGCCGGCGGCCGTCCTCGGGCCCCCGGCTACCTGCCTTCGCCGCCCTGGGGCGCGGCGCCGCCGCCGGCGGGAAGGCCGCCCTTGGGCGCGACCGGGACGCTGGGGCGCAACAGCAGGAGATTGCTGGTGATGACGAGGTCGCCCGCTTTGAGCCCCTTCTCGATGACCCGCTGCCCGTTGACCTGGGCGCCGACGGTGACTTCCCGGTAGGTCGCGTGGCCCTTGTCGTCGACGAGGTAGACGAACTTGCGGTCCTGGTCGGTGAGAATGGCGCGTTCGGTCAGCAGGACGGTCTCCCTCTCGGCGGGCGCGCCGAGGCGCACCTCGACGAACATCCCGGGCAGCAGGGCGGCCGACGGGTTGGCGAACAGGGCGCGGGCGCGGATCGTGCCGGTCCGCGGGTCGATGCGGTTGTCGAAGCTGTGAATGAAGCCCTCGATCTCGGCGCCGAGCCCGGCCGCGAGCCTGACCGGGATGCGGCGCTCGGCATCGAGGCCGCGGGCGGCGGAACGCACGAAATCGAGATAGGTCTTCTCGTCCACCTCGAAATCCGCATAGAGGGACTCGTCGGAAATCACCGTGGTCAAGAGCGGTGCCGCTGGCCCCGCGGCGACCAGGTTGCCTGCGGTGATCTCGGCCCGGCTCGCCCGCCCGGCGATGGGCGCCTTGACGGAGGCGTGATCGAGATCGATCTCCGCGCGCTTGAGCCGCGCCAGGGCGGCATCGACCTCGCTTTGCGCGACCTTGTAGGCGTTGGAGCGCTCGTCCAGCACCTGTTTCGACACCGCGTTGGTCTTGATCAGCGACCGCGCGCGCTTCAATTCCTTGCCCGCGAAGACCGCGCGCTGGCGCGCCGCCTCCAGCTCCGCCTTCGCCTGGGCCACCGCCGCCTCGTAGGGCCTGGGATCGATGACGAAGAGCACCTGGCCCTTGGCCACCCGCGCGCCGTCCTTGAACGGGACCTCGACGATCTCGCCGCTCACCTGGGGCCGGAGTTCGGCCTCCTCGACCGCCTGAAGGCGCGCCGAATACTTGACCCACAGCCGGACCGGCTTCGAGTCCACCGTGACCACGTCGACCGGCATGGCCATCTGCGCGGGCGCCGCGGCGGGCGCCTCCGCCCCTGAGCGGACCCCGCCCGTGAGCATCACGCCGGCCGCCACCGCCCCGGCAACGCCGAGGACGGCGACCATGCCTTTGGTGAACTGCGTACGCGTCACTGTCGGTCTCCCCCTGATCATCCAAACCGGTCGGTTTGTTCGACGTGTTGTATAGACTCGGCCGCCGGGACTGTCAAACGTGAATTGCCCGCGATGGCGTTTTGGGCACCGGCCGGTCCGTCGACTTGGGCGCGAGGCCGGAATGGCTGCGCGCGATCTGCCTCGGCAAGCGCCCTGGCTAGGCGCCTCCGATCAGCGAAGACGCCGCGGAGGAGCGCTCCGACTCCCCCGCCCTGCGGTATTCCGGATTGAGCGCGAGGAGCCGATAGAGCCCGTCGCGGAGGCCGGCCTCCACCACGGCGCGGCTGTTCTGGGCGCGCCCGTAGATCAACAGGCCCTGGATAAAGGTGAAGACCATCCGCCCCACCTGGTGCGGATCGGGATCTCCCTCCAGGTATCCTCCCGCCTTCAGGCCATGCACGAAAGCGGAGGCATACTCTATTGATTTTTCAGCTATTTCAGAGGCCGCCTGACGGACCCTGGTTTCCTCGATGCCGACCTGGCCGCCGGCCGAGAAGAACGGGCACCCGGCAACCTCCAGGGCGTCCCCCTCGCCGTCTTCCATGAAGGAGCGGGCCATCTGCTCATGACCATCGATGACATAGGCGATGAGGTTCTCGAGCTGGTCGAGCGGCTTCACCACGGGTGAGAAGATGGCATCAAGATCGGGCTTGGTGGCAGCCCAATGGTGCTGGGCGGCGGCGTAGAACAGATCCGCCTTGGATTCGAAATGATGGTAGAACGCACCCTTGGTGACGCCCGCGCGCTTGCAGATCTCCATCACGCCGACGCTGCAATAGTTGCTCTGCCAGACCAGCCGGATGGCGGTCTCGAGAAGCTTCTCACGGGTCTTCGACGGCGCGCGCATATCCTCTCCCTGAGAGATGGGCCATATCCCTTTATATCCAAACCGGTCGGTATGGTCAAGCGTTCTCGCGGAGCCGGGCGGCGGAGCGCGGTCCCCTCATCCGGCGGCCACCCACGCGGTCAGGATCGAGGGCAACCCGTCCAGGACACGGTCCCAGGTCTCGCCCCGGTCCCCGGAGCGGTAGAGCGCGCCCTCCCCGCGCTCGTTGGGATCGAAGCCGAAGCCGCGCGTGCCGTCCCCCATGCCGGCGAAGACCGTTTCGGGCCTGCCGCGATCCGGATGATGGAGCATGACCCAGGGCGCCCAGGGCATGTCGGTGGCGAGGTTGGCCGCGGGCCGCCAGCTTTCGCCCAGGTCGTCGCTCAGGAGCACATGGCCCCCGGGCTTGGTCCTCTCCCGCCGCCAGACGCCGGGCGACCCGCGCGCGCCGCCCAGCACCATGCGCGGGCCCGGGCCCTCCAGGAAGAGCCATTCGTGGGAATAGCTGTAGAGCTCCGTATCGGCCCAGGGCATGCCCGCTTCCGAGCGCCGCCAGTCGCGGCCGCCGTTCGGGCTCGCGTAGAAGCCGCGGGCGGAGGAGACGAAGTAGCGTTCGAAATCGCCGGGAAGGTTCCTCAGCATGTGCATGTCGAGATAGCCGATACCGTCGGACGCGTCCTCCCAGGTCGCGCCCCCGTCGCGGCTGAGGACGACTCCGCCGTGCTCAAGCGCGAGGTAGATCAGCCGCGTGTCGTCTTCATGGACGAAGATGTGGCGGACGTGCGGCGGGATTTGTCCGCGGTAGCCCGCGGGCACGTCCCACTTGCGCTTGACCTCATCGGGCATGGCGAGAAGGCCGTCGAGCGGCTCCCAGGTGCGGCCCCGGTCCTCGCTGCGGTAAAGCCGGATCGGTCCCGTGCCCGCGTAGACCACCCGTTCGTCATGGGGGTCGACGGTGAAGGTGCGCACGTCGCCCTCCAGCACCTTCTCCCAGCTCTTGCCCCCGTCTTCGGTGCGATAGCCGCCGTCGAAGGCGACCGCGGCGAACACCACCTCGGGCCGAAGCCTGCAGCCCATCAGGTGCTCGAGCGTCCTGCCGGCGAAGAACGTCCCCACCTCGTCGGTGTCCCCGCCCCGGGCGCTGACCACCGTGAGCCCGCTGTTGAACGCGAGATAGTACCTGAGTGCGTCGTTCATTGTTCTTCCTCCTCCGCCCGGCAGGGGGCGGCATCAGCCTGGGTAGACGGCCGGCGGCATCCTGCCTCGCCCCGATGGCGCCGCGGGCGCGCGGCGCCCCACCCAGCCCGTGGGCTACCTGCAATCGAGCGACTTGGCCCGCTGGCCCGGCCCCGGCCATTCCACGGTGCAGTTCATGCCCTCCTTGAGCGCCGAGCGCTTGGCCTTCCTGCCGCCGATCGTCACCGCCGTGCGGGAGCCCGAGACGCTGGTTTTCGCCGTCTTGCCGTCCGCCAGCTTGAGGTCGAGGCTGCGGCCGCCGCGGTTGACCTTGACGATGGAGGCGGATGCCTTCTCCATCGTGACCTTGGCGACCATCTTCTTGCCCTTGTAGACGGTCGCGTCGCGGGCGCGCGCCACCAGCTCCGGCGGCGTATTGGCGTAAAGATCGGCCAGCATCTTCTGGATCTCCTCTCCCGAAACGGGGGAGAGCTCGAGATGCAGGCGCTTGAAATCGCTCGCGAGCTTCGGGTCATTGACCGCGGCGTCGAAGGCGGCGCGCATGGCCTTGACCCGGTCCGCGGGCACGCCCGGCGGCAGGAAATAGGGCCGGCCCATGGTCTGGGGCAGGAAGAAGAGATCGAGAAGCGTCTTCGCCTCCTTGGTCTTGGCGAAGTCGTAGATCAGCGGCACCTCTTTCGGTACCCTGGGATCCCGCCGGTCGGAGACCAGCACGAGGATGTTGATCTTCTTGTCCCGCAGCCAGGTTGGCCGCTGGCTCATCAGCGAGCTCCAGGACCAGGAGCAGCGCCCGGCCACCTCGCCCCGCTCCATGGCGACGTTGATGCCGACCGCCACGTAGCCGACGACGATCTTGAACCTGGTGCCGAGCAGGTTGTTGAAGATCGCCGGGTAGAACTCGGTGGAGTTGCCGTTGGACGCGCCGACGATCAGCTCCCTGTCCATGGCGTCCTTGAAGGTCTTGACCGGGCTCGTGTGCCAGGAGACGCAGATCGAGATCTCGTTGGCGAGGCTGCCGAGCCAGAGCAGCTTCGTCGCGTCGTACTTGACGTCCTTGGGATGGAACAGCGGCTCGGTCGCCACCGTGCGCAGCGAGGTCCCGAACACGGTCCCGTCCCGGGGCACGACGCCGCTGGCGATGAAATTGGTCGCCATGATGCCGCCCGCGCCCTGCATGTTCTGGGCGATGATCCTGGGCTTGCCCGGGATGTAGTTGCGGTAGTAGCGCGCGAAGGCGCGGGCGTAGGTGTCGTAGCCGCCGCCCGGCGACCCGCCGACGACCATCCGGAGCCTCTTGCCCTTGAAGAACTTCTCGACCGACTGGGCCTCGGCCGTGCCCGCCGCGCTCATTGATATGACGGCGGCGGCGAGCGCCCCGGTGAAGGCCGCGATGGAAACGCGGCCGGAAACCTTCCCGAACATGATCTCTCCCCTCTCTCGGACGGCCGCCGGGCGTTCTGCGCCTTGGGGCCATGCTGGTTCTCGTTGCTTCGCCGCATGATACCCCCGCCCCGCGCCCCTGCCAACCGGAGCGGAGGGATCGCGACCCCGCATGGTTGCGGGAATGCTCATGTAGACCGCGCGGGAGAAGGTCCTTGCGCCGGACCGTTTGTATCCAGTGCGTCCTCGCCGCATTATGGGGGAGCGATCCTTCACCTTGGGGAGAGGGTCGATCATGGTGCAACACGCCGTCTCCATCCTGCTCTGGTTCGCGGCCATCGGCGCCGGCGTGATGGCCGGGATCTACTTCGCGTTCTCGGTGTTCATCATGCGGGCCTTCGCCGCGATCCCGGAGGAGGCCGGCATCCGGGCCATGCAGTCGATCAACACGATCATCCTGCGCACCAGTTTCATGCCGCTCTTCTTCGGGACGACGCTTGCCGCCGCCCTCCTCGCGGTCCTCGCCCTGTTCCGTTGGGGCGAACCGGGCGCCGTTGCCGCGCTGGCGGCGGGGCTCGTCTACGTTTTCGGCATGTTCGCCTGCACCATCGCCCTCAACGTGCCGCTCAACAACGCGCTCGCGTCCGTGGACCCCAAGAGCCCGGACGCCGCCGACACCTGGGCCAGCTACCTCAGGGACTGGACGCGCTGGAACCACGCGCGAACCGCGGCATCGGCCCTCGCCTGCGGCCTCTTCATCTGGGCCATCGCGGCCCGGTAGAGCGGGCGGCGGCTCACGCCTCGAACACGGAACGGTGGTCCTCCCTCAGGCGGGCCTTCTCGATCTTGCCCATGGCGTTGCGGGGAAGGGCATCGACGAACAGCGCCGCCTTGGGCCGCTTGAACCCGGCGAGCCGGTCGCGGAGCGCCTCCGTCACCTCGCCCTCGGAGAGCCGCACGCCCGGCTTCGGCGCGATCACCGCCACCACGCCCTCGCCGAAATCGGCGTGCGGGCAGCCGATCACCGCGCATTCCGCGACGCCTTCGATGGCATCGATCGCGGCCTCGACCTCCGCCGGATAGACGTTGAGCCCGCCCGAGATGATCAGGTCCTTCTCGCGCCCGACGATGGACACATAGCCGTCTTCGTCGATGCGCCCGAGGTCGCCGGTGACGAAGAAGCCGTCTTCGCGGAAGGCCTGCCTCGTCTCCTCGGGTTTGCGCCAGTACCCCTTGAACACGTTGGGGCCCCGGAGCTCGATCATGCCGACCGCGCCGTCTTCCAGCGCCGCGCCGGTCCCGGGGTCGGTGATCCGTACCTCCACGCCCGCGAGCGGCGGGCCGACGGTGCCGGGCCGGCGCGCGCCCGCATAGGGGTTGGAGGTGTTCATGCTGGTCTCGCTCATGCCGTAGCGCTCCAAGATCGCGTGGCCGGTGCGCGCCTCGAAGGCGCGGTGGAGCTCCGCCGAGAGCGGCGCCGAGCCCGAGATGAAGAGCCGCATGTGCGAGGCCGTGTCCCGTCCGAACGCCTCGACGGCCAGCAGGCGGCTGTAATAGGTCGGCACCCCCATCATCACGGTCGCCCGGGCCATGGCCCGGGCCACCGCGCCCGCCTCGAAACGCGGCAGGAAAAGAAGCGATGCGCCCGCGAACAGGGCGGTGTTGGTGGCGACGAAGAGCCCGTGGGTGTGGAAGACGGGGAGCGCGTGCAGGATGACGTCGTCCGCGCTGAAGGCCCAGGCCTCGACCAGGGCGCGGGCGTTGGAGGCGAGGTTCTCGTGGGAGAGCATCGCGCCCTTGGGACGCCCGGTGGTGCCGGAGGTATAGAGCAGCGCCGCGAGGTCGTCCGGGCCCCGCGCGACATCCGCGAAGTCCTCTCCCGCTTTCTCAGCGCGCGCGGTGAACGTGCCCGCCCCCGCCGCATCCAGCGTCTCGACCCGGCATGCGCCCGCGGCCTGCGCCGGTCCCCCCAGCGCCACGCGCCGCGCGGGATCGCAGATCAGGATGCGCGGTTCGGCGTCACCGAGGAAATAGGCCATTTCCGATTGCGTATAGGCGGGGTTGAGCGGCAGGAAGACGCCGCCCGCGCGCACCACGGCGAGGTAGAGGACGAGGGCCGGCACCGACTTCTCAACCTGCAGCGCGACGCGGTCCCCGGGCCGCAGCCCGAGGGCGGCGAGCGCGTTCGCGTACCGGCCGCACTGCGCCATCAGGTCGCCATAGGAAAGCCGGACGCCCGAAGGAGTCTCGAGGCCCGAGGGAGTCTCGAGGAAGAACTTCTCCGGCGGCGGCATCCGCTCCCGGATCGCGCCGGTCAGGTGGTTGACGGCCGCCACCGCCGGCTCACCCGCCGCGCACCACAACCAGACCGTCGAGCGCGAAGCCGCCCCCGGCCCCGGGAAGGACGACGAAGGGATTGACGTCGAGCGCCTCGATGACGTCGCCGAGGTCCCGGGCGATGCGCCCGACCGCGCAGAGGGCGGCGGCCGCCGCCGCCCTGTCGTGGGCGGGCCCGCCCCGGAAGCCGTCGAGCAGCGCCGCCGCCTTGGTGCGGCCGATCAGGGCCTTTGCCGCCGCCGCGTCCAGCTCCGGCGCCGCCAGCGCCACGTCGCCATAGAGCTCGAGGGCGACGCCGCCCTGGCCGAACATCACCACCGGCCCCACTTCCGGATCGTTGCTGATGCCGAGCGCGAGCTCCAGCCCCCCCGTCACCTGGCGCGCGACCAACACGCCGTCGAGCTCGAGGCCGGGCGCCGCCTTGGCGACGTTGGCGTGGATGGTCTCGTAGCCCCGCCGCACATCATCCTCGGTCGCAAGCCCCACCAGCACCGCGCCCGCCTCGGTCTTGTGGGGGAGCCGATCGGACACCGCCTTGAGGACGACCGGCAGGCCGATGCGCCGCGCGGCGTCGACGGCATCGTCGACGGTCGACACCACCTTCTCCGCCGGCACGTTGATGCCGTAGGCGGCGAGCAGCGCCTTGGACTCCGGTTCGCTCAGGTTGCGCGGGGACTCCGCTCCGGCGGCGAGCGCGCGCACCCGCGCGGCGGCGGCGGCCTCCACTTTGGACTGCGGCGCGAGCGCGACGCCCGCGCGGCGGGCCCGCGCGGCGTAGTCGATGACGGAGCGGATCGCGCGCAGGCCCTTGTCGACCTCCTGCAGGAACGGAAGGTGGGGGAGCTCGTCCCTGAGGGCCCGGCTGTAATCGTTCTGCCCGTGGGAGATCATCGAGACGTAGGCGACGGGCTTCTTGGCGGTCTGCACCAGGCCTTCCACCATGCGCAGGTAGACTTCCTTGCGGTCGCTTCCGGGCTCCCGCATCAGCTCCTCCTGCAACAGCAGGATGTCGATGCCGGGGTCGGCGAGGACGGTTTCGATGGACTTGCGGTAGGTCTCCTCGCTGGTCAGCACGCCGAAGCCGCCGTCGAGCGGGTTGCCGACGGCGCTGCCTGCCCCCAGCATGGATTCCAGCGTCGACTGGGACTTGGGCGAGAGGTCTGGGACGCTGAGCCCGTTCCGCTCCGCCGCATCGAGGATCAGGCCGCGCAAGCCGCCTGAGAAGGTGATCGCCCCGACCCCGGTGCCGCCCGGCAGCTTGGCATGGAGCATGTATTCGGTAACCTCGACCACGTCGTCCAGGGTGCGGACGCGGATCGCGCCGGCGGCCCCGGCGACGGCATCGAAGGCCGCCGCCGATCCCGCGAGCGCCCCGGTATGGGCGAGCGCCGCGTTGCGGCCGCGGTCCGAGGTGCCGAGCTTCATGACGATCACCGGCTTGCCTGCTGCCCGGGCCTCGCGGCAGGCGGCGAGGTAGCCGTCGCGGTCGTTGATCCCTTCGAGGTAGGAGACGATCGCCCTGGTGTCGGCGTCCGCGGTGAAGAAGCGGATGTAATCGGCGGTGGTGAGGCCCGCCTCGTTGCCGCTGGTCACCACGTAGCCGGTGTTGATCCCGCGCTCTTCCAGCGTCCGCTTGATGGCCATGGCGAGTCCGCCCGACTGGCCGACGATGGCGACCGGGCCGCGCCGGATCACCTGGGGCCGGTCGTCGGGCATGGTCACCAGGGTGCTCGGCGCCGCCAGGTTGCCGAGGCAGTTGGGACCGGAGACCGCGAGCCCGGTCTCGGCGATGGCGGCACGCAGATCACGGCCCAATGCGCGGCCCTCCTCGGTGCCGATCTCCTCGAAGCCGGAGGTGAAGATGGTGGCGCTGCGCGCGCCGGCGCCCGCGCCCTCGCGCAGGATGGCGGGCACCGCCTTGGCGGGGACCAGGATCGCGAGGTGGTCGGGCGGCTCGGGCAGGTCCGCCAGGGACCTGTAGCACTTGACGTCCCAGATCTCGTCGCGCCCGGGATTGAGGGGATAGACGGGATGCGGAAAGGCATAGCGTTCGAGGTTGCGCCACAGCCGCGTCGTCCAGCTCCCCGGCCGGTCGGACGCGCCGACGATGACGATGTTGCGCGGATCGAGAAGCGCGCCGACCTTCTCTATGCTGAGTTCTGCCGCCGGGCGGCGATCCTCCTTGGCCATATCTCCCCTTTCGGTCTGTTCTCGTTCGGCTGCCCGTGGTCTGCCGCGCGCTGCGGCTGGACAACGGCCATCGACAACGGGCATAAAGCGTATCCGGGTCCGGGATCGGGCCCGCCGGGAAAAATAACGTCAATCCGGGGCGGCGCAAAGACCGGCTTTCGCCCACCGCCCCAGGCAGGGAGAGGCCGCCATGAAGATCATGTTCCTCAACAAGGCGCCGCGCAACGCCGCCATCTACGATGTCTCGAAGATCGAGGGCCTGCTCAACAGCTACGCCTCGCCGGGCACCAAGATCGAGGTCTGTTTCCCCGACGATTTCGAGGGCTCGCGCATCGAGGAGCTGATCGGCGATCAGAACAAGCTCAACGGGCTGGACCACATGATGGACCTGCCGGCGCTGATCCGGAAGATCATGTGGGCGGCCGGCAACGGCTACGACGCGGTGATCCAGTCCAACACCTTCGATCCCGGCGTCGACGGCGGGCGCCTCGTGGTCGGCATCCCGGTGCTCGGCCCCTTCCGCACAACCCTTCACACCGCATTGGTCCTCGCCGACCGCATCGGCATCTCGGTGCCGCTCGCCTCCCACGTGCCCTACACCTGGCGGATCGCGCGCAGCTACGGCATGGACCGGATGATCACCGACATCCGCCCGGTCGGCATCTACGGCACGGACGTCGGCGGTCGCAAGGACGAGATCCTGGCCACCGCGATCGGGGTGGCAAAGGGCCTTGTCGAGGACGGCGCCGAATGCGTCATCCCGCTCGGCGGTGCGCTCATCCCCTATATCGTCGATCCCGCGGACATCGAGGCGGCGGTGGGCGTGCCGGTGTTCAACACCAAGTCGGTGACCATCCGGTTCGCCGAAACCTGCGTCAACCTCGGCCTTTCCCACAGCCCCGCGACCTACCCGCGCGCCGACCTCGATTACGACGACTTCCGGGCCCGGGCCCAGGGGCCGGGCGCGGCCGCGGGCGGCTGACCGCGGCCTTCCGGCGGCGCCGGGGGATCGGGTCCCCCGGGCGGGCCGGGTGGCACTCTCAGGGAAGAACTAGACGTGCAGCCGGCGTTTCGGCCAGAAACGCCTGTAGACCATTCGCGGCAGCTGTTCGAAGAACGTAAGCACCACCTCCCGCCGCCAATTCTTGTTGATGGAATTCACGAACGCCAAGAATTCATCGTCCATGAGACCGCGTTGTGCAGCGATTTGGAGGATATCGATATCGCCGGGTTGCACCTCCAGAAGGACGGGGCCTTTATCGCAGATTGCCACGTCCCATCCCTGGATATGGAACCCCGGCAATAGTCTTGCCGCTTCCGTGCACAGGTCCTTGGCTTCCGGCCAGAAAGGCAATGCGATCCCGGCAACCCGTTTTCCGGTTTCGGGATGGTCGTCCAGGGCCTCCTGGTTCAATCCGGTGCCCCGAATGAACCTGCCAAGCGCCCCGGTCTCGATGTCGACATTCGCCAGGGCATTGCCCGAGGTACCATGAGCGAAGTTGTCCGACATGTTCTTTCCGGTAGGAATCTTGAGGCATGCGCGAGACAACCTGGCCCCGCCGGAATCGGAGAGGACCAAGACCCGCAAAGTCCCCAATGCGTCGCCGCAAATCTCCCGAATTGCCCGGTGTGGCCTCAGGCACTCCTGAAACACATACCCGCCGGAACATTGGAAGACGCGTTCTATCACGTCGTCGATCGAGATAACCTCGCCATTGGTCAGGACGACGGTATGCGAATCCCGGTCCAGGGATGCGATCCCGAATGAACCTTTACCGTAGCTTTCGTAAATCGGTTTGGCGAAGAGGGGGTACTCTGCCCGATCCCAAAGGAAGGATTTCAGATCAGCGCGCGAACCCAGGGATGGAACCCGGCCCGCACGACGGTTGGGGCCGTAGTTGCAGGTCGCAAGAATCCGGGCGATGGGAAAGTCTTGCGCACCGAAAATTGTTGAAAAGATGAACTTGTCGTCGGCCAAAATCCGCCACCTGCGATCGACAAGAAACGTTTTCGCTTGTTCATAGGCCATACGGCCCATGAATCTTCGCTTCGCAGATTTATCGAACCGCGCATCCTCGAAAAGCCGATACGAATAATACTCTTCGAAGGACAGATGGGACGGCGCCAATCCGAGTGTCGCGATTTCAAACATCTGGCTTGTGCGGCTCTTGCCGTAATCCGCCTTAACTGTAGCCATCAGGCTTTGCAGATTAGACACCTACGAGGTTCCCCTGTTCCGATTCCCGGGGCCCAGAGAGCATCCTTTCTCTCCGTCCCGAGGATCTGACTACCGCCACATTCTTTATCGTCGGCTTGACAGGATTTTGACCGCGTCTCTCAGACAAGACAAATCACACTACCGTGATTCAAAGGACCAGGCCCGACGCGACTGGTTCACATCGAATATCGGGCCACGGTGCCTCGAGCGCGATTTGAAGCAAGAATGGCAGGCTTGGTGGCGGAAACCCAACGTTTTCTTCCGGTCAAGCGCAGTCATAAGGTTAACGCCGCTACCCCCCGCGTCCTTCCCCATGATCCCGTCACGGGCGCCCCCACAAGCATTATGGCCGGTGCCTTGGGCGCCGTCAGATCGACGAAGCGTTGGAAACCCGTCGGCCGGTCCACGGGCCCGATCCACCGTAAGGGCCGCGGGTTTGGTGCGCTTGTCTTACCGCGGACAAGCGCTGGCCGCTATTTCTTGGCCTTCTTCTTGCGCGCCTTGCGGCACCATTTGGCGGATTTGGTGTATTGCGAGCACGCGACCGCCGATCCCTTGGCCGTCGGGCCAACCAGCCTGGCCGCCGCCTCGACGATGTCGCGTGGCGAGTTGTAGGCGCGGGTCAGAAGTTCCCCGATGGTCTTGGCATCGACATGTGAGATTTCGAGCCGAAGTTTCTCGGCCTCGGCCAGGAAACCCTTGTCCTCCACGGCCTTCCCGAAAGCGACGGTCAGGGCCTTGACGCGGTCGGCGGGCACCTCCGGCGGCGCGATGTAGGGGCGGCCCGGCTCCTGCTGGATGAGGATCAATTCCAGCACCTTACGCGTTTTCTCGTCCGGGACGTTCTGCAGGATCAGCGGCACATCGGGCAGCTTGGGGTGCTTGTGAAGCGCGATCTGGGCAAGGTAGTTGAGCCTCTTCTTCACGATCCAGTCGGGATTGGAGGCAAGCAGGGTGGAAAAACCCAACCAGCAAATTCCCTGGACTTCGCCCCGCTCGAGGGCGAGCCGGGAGCCCGAGGTCGAATAGCCTTGGATGACCTTGAAATTGGTGCCGACGGCCCAGTTGAACACCCGCGGCATCTTCGCCGAATTTCCCGAGGACCCGGTGGCGGAGACCGTGATCTCCTTGCCCTTGGCGTCGGCCAGCGTCTTGATGGGGCTGGTGTGCCAGGTGACGCAGACAGCGAGCAGCTTGCCGAGCGAGCCCAGCCAGTTGAACTTGAAGACGTCGAACTGCGCGCGCTTGTTGCCAAGCAGCGGCTCCAGCATCATCGTGTTGAAGGTCGAGGCGACTTCGGAGCCGTCGCGCTTGGCCCTGTTGTACATGTGGTTGGTGACGCGCAGGCCGGTTGCCCCCGGCATGTTCTTGACGACGAAATTCGGGTTGCCCGGAATGTATTTCTTGTAATAGCGGATAAAGGCGCGGGAGTAGGTGTCGTAGCCGCCGCCGGGGCCGGAGCCCACGAACATCGTGATGCGCTTGCCCTTGTAGAAATCACCGACCGGATCAGCCTGGGCCGCGGGCACTGCGGCAAGGGCAATCAGGCCAGCGGTCGTCGCGAAGAGAAAACGGTTCTGCTTCATGGTGTCCTCCCTCTATCTATTTGCAGTGCCGTAATCAGCGTTGTTTCGTGGTGCCCGTAAAGGCTAATCGGAAAGCATGACAGCGGCCACGGTTTCCTTTGGTCGGGCCGGGCTGAGGCGTTGGCGTCCGCCGGCGGGAAAGGGAACCGGGCCGGGGGCTGTGCCGGGGCAGGAACCGACGGCCCCCGCCGAGGAGTTTGATCGGTCACATGCCGGACGAGGCGACTACTCCTTCGCCTTTTTCTTGCGTTTTTTCGCCTTGCCACACCAGCTGACCGATTTCGTGTATTTCGAGCACTTCGTCACCATGCCCTTGGTCGGCGGGCTGACGATCTTTGCCGCGAATTCCACGATATCCCTCGGGTAGGCATACGCGCGCTTCATCAGTGAATTGATGGTGCCGGCGTCCACATAGCTGACTTCAAGCCTAAGACGCTTGGCATCGGCAAGAAACCTGGGATCCTTGACGGCGGTGTCGAATGCCGACTGCAGGGCCTTGACACGGCCGGCGGGAACCTCGGGGGGCGTGACATAGGGGCGTCCCGGCTCCTGCTTGATGAGAATCAGTTCCACGACCTTGCGTGCCTTCTCGTCCTTGATGTTATCGAGGAGCATCGGGACGTCGGGCAACCGGGGATGCTTATAGAGCCCGATCTGCGCGAGAAAGTTGAGCTTCTTCTGGACGATCCAATCGGGATTGGAGGCGAGCAGGGTCGAATAGCCCAAGCCACAGATGCCGTCGACCTCGCCCCGCTCCATCGCAAGGTGCGAGCCGGAGGTGGAATAGCCCTGAATGACCTTGAACTTGGTCCCGACCGCCCAGTTGAAGATGAGCGGCATTTTCGTCGCATTACTGGTGGCGCCGGTGGCCGAGACGGTAAGCGTCTTGGCCTTTGCGTCGGCCAAGGTCTTGGCGGTATTCGTGTGCCAGGTCACGCAAATGGCCTGCAATGTCCCCAGCGAACCCAGCCAATGCAGTTTGAATGGGTCGAATTGCGCCTTCCGGTTTCCAAGCAGAGGCTCCAGCATCATGGAGCTGGAGATCGCGCCGAAATCCGTGCCGTCGCGTTTTCCCTTGTTGTACAAATAGTTCGTGAGGCGCATGCCGGAAGCACCCTGCATGTTCTTCACGATGATCTTGGGTCCACCCGGCATGTGCTTGACGAAGTGCCGGGCGAAGGCTCTCGAATAGGTATCGTATCCGCCGCCGGGGCCGGAGCCCACGAACATCGTGATGCGCTTGCCCCTGTAGAAATCGCTCACCGCGTCGGCGTTCGCATTCCCGATTGCGGTGACCGCGAGGACACCGCTGCCAAGACCTACTAATAGGTATCGCTTGATCATGTCGTCCCCCCCTGTTTTTTGCTTGTATCGAGCCGTCATTATAGGTTTTTGCAGATGCATGGCTAATCGAAAAACCCGCCCACTGTTCTGCACATCCAAAAGACCAGCGGTATTAGTGGCCGGCAAAGACATCGCTGCCTAGTCGGCCCGCCGGTTCTGTGTGTATAATTTGCCGCGCCTTCGTTTACCGTAGCTCGGCAGCGTGCATATGAAACAAGCCCAATCGGCCTAGAATAATTTGAGGAAACACCGATGAGAAATACCACGATCGATATTCGCCCGGTCACCGCGGCCGTGGGGGCGGAAATTTATGGCGTCGACCTTGCGGAACCGCTGGACGAACAGACGCGCGGAGAGATTCGCGGCGCCCTCCTCGAACACGGGGTCATATTTTTCCGGGACCAGAAGCTGACGCCGGCGCAGCATCTTGCGTTCGGCCAGCAGATCGGCACCGTCGAGGTGGATCCGACCGGGTCACTCGGTCATCCCGAAGGTTTCCAGTTGATCACCGAAGTCAGGAAGGAGCCCGAGGAAACGGTCAATACCGGGGGCAACTGGCACAGCGACCACTCCTTCGACAAGGTGCCGCATTTGGGCTCGATACTGCTTGCCCGCGAACTCCCCCAAACGGGCGGCGACACGATGTTTGCGGGCATGCATGCGGCGTACAACGCGCTGTCCGACGGATTGAAGGAAACCCTGGAAGGCCTCGAGGCTCTCCACACCAGGAGAAACGCCTTCGACAACACCAACCGATCCCCCGACCGCAAGGTCACCGAGGAGGAAAGGGCGGAGATCCACCGGAAATTCGGAAAGCGCAATGCCGAGCACCCCGTCATAATCCGGCACCCGGAAAGCGGCAAGAAGGTCCTCTATGTCAATCCCAACTACACCGAACGGTTCAAGGGTTGGACCGTCGAGGAAAGCAAGCCGCTCTTGAACTATCTTTACAGCCACGCGTCCCGCCCGGAATTCACCTGCCGGTTCCGTTGGCAAGTGGATTCCATCGCGTTCTGGGACAATCGGGCGGTGTGGCACCGTGCCGTCAACGACTACAACGGTCATCGCCGGCTGATGCACCGAGTCACGCTCGAAGGCACCCCGTTGACGTCATGACGGGAAAAGCCCGCGGCGAGGAATCGGAACACTGGCTCGGGTTGAACGGCGATAGGCGGCGCGGCCGGCGATGAAAACGGGCTTTCGCCGTGCCCGCGTTGGGCTTAAATTTCAAAGAGCAAGCGCAGCACTCAGCGGCGGACCTGCGCGCTGATAAGCCGATCCCAACACCCTGATTCCGGAGGCGAGCTATGGTTCGTCGTGTCCTGCTCCCGGCCGCGTGCGTGGCCGTCTTCTTGGTCTTGCCGTCGCTCGAAGCGAATGCCGGCTGCCGCGTCACCCATGTCATAGGCGTGTGGGAGAGGGACAACGAGGCGGCGAGGCTTCGTTTCTTCAGCGACCAAAAGGCGGACTGCCGCCTTTGCGACCCGAAATACAATGACCGCTGCCGGTTCATCTTCGATCCGGCCGACGCGCAAAGCCGCAAGCAATGCCCTTTCAAGCAACCCGACGGCAAGGAAACGACGCTGTCGGGATGGACGGCGCGGGAGGGGATGCTGGACAAGCTGGCTTTCGCCGACGGCACCACCATCAAGGTCGGCGAAGGCTGCCGCATCGACGGCAAGAAGGGGACCATGCGGATCGACGGACTCGGCACCTTCGTCTGCGACTACGAGTACCACTGCCGCAAACTCGAGCGCTAAACGCCCAGACCCGGTCGCTCGCCGAGGTCTTGGCCCCCTGCCGGAGCGCATCGATACCATCGAGATCAGATTGCTCCGGTGTCCTGCCGTCATCGGTCCGGCCCGTCTCGAGACCGGCGAAGCGGTGCACGAACTTGTGGTTGGTGCGCCTCGACGCCGCATTGGGGGCCCCTCCTCGCCGCCCGCGAGGCCGGAGAGGCCAGCACGGCATATCAGCAAGCCGGCGTTAGGCTCATAACCGCTCTTGGCCAAGGGCGGAAGCGGACATCAGGTTAACAAGCCCACGGGTCGATGACTGCCACGGTCACCGGTCATTTCGCCGCCCAGGGGCGGGGCGGCCCCAAAATCCCCCCAAATGTTGGTTAAGGGTATCTGAATATGCAATTTAGATATGTTTTCTATTTATTCATGAAGGGTTTCTATTCTGGCCCTATTTCTCACCGAGTTACGGGGTACGTCATGTCGTTTTGTGTATTAAGCAGGATCAAGGAGTTCCTGAAAAATGAGGAGGGTGTCAGCGCGATCGAATACTGCGTGCTCTTCACCGCGGTCGGCTTTCTCATCGTTCTCGGCGGCCTGAATTTGGTCGGGCCGGCAATCAGCGATCGCCTTTCACATTCGTTTGAACCCAATGCCGGTGTCCTGGCCAGCGCCGAAAACACGGGCAAGGGCTGCAAGTCCAACGGATGGGAGGGAAACTGCGGCATCGGCCTCGGCAACGGCGGCGGGAACGGCACAGCCAACGAGGGCAACGGCGTAGGGCCGGGTGAAGAAAAAGAGAAAGAGGGATACGAGCACCCCGGAAAAGGTCACAAATAGGCGGCTTTTGTCCGCCTTGGCTCATAAGCGGCCTGAGGCTGACGTCCGCCGGCGATCAAATGCGGACAGGGCACAGCATGCCCCACAATGTTCCCTGTGACGGGTTTATTCGGCCTTGCCGTTCGCGCACAGCGTTTCAACAAGGAATTTTACGACGCGGCGACGCGCATCGATGGCAGAGTCCTTGTGCCACCGCATGATTGTCCCGTTCCGGTCCTGGTCGACGCCTTGCTTGTCGAATCCGTGGTGAACGTCGGGGGACTCGACCACCAATACGTTGGAATTGTTGTCCGTGAATCGGGAGCACCGGTTGGGGTCGGTGAATCGGGGGTACCGTAAACAGCGTCGCCTCTTCCGGCAGGTTACCGCCCTCCGTGCATTGGGTAGACCAAAACGGCCGATGGCAACAGGAGATCGATGGAGCGGCCCTGCTGTCCGCTTCCGGCCGGCCCCGACTTCGTGCCGGGACGCCCGACGGCTCGGGGTCGGCCGAAAGGACACAGCCCCCAGGTCCGCGCCGATCCCGGCTTACGGCCTTGGTTGCGCCGCTCTGGCGCCACCCATGCGCAAGAAATAACTAATAGATTAGTAACTTACGCCTCGTCCTTCCCCTTAGTACTCAGCGCTTGCGCCCGGCCCCGTTGACCCGGACGACGCCGGTGTTGTTGGCAATCTTCATCTCGGTCCCGTAGTGCTTCGAGATCTTGGCGATGCGGCCGAGCACCCGCTTGGCCACCGCCCCCTCGGCCAGCATGGGCCGGCCGCGCTGCGGCCTGGGGCGGCCGAACCCCTGGTCGATGGGATGGACGCGGATGTCGCTGAGCTCCCCCTTCTTGTAGCTGCAGCGCACGACGATGTTCTCCCAGAACCCTTCGTGGGCGACATGACCCTTGGTGCCGCCGCCGGTGCGCGCGTCGAGGAAATCGGCGGGCGTCGCCTCGGGGCCGAGGTCGAAGCGCCGGTAAGCCTCGTCGGGGAAGAAACGCACGGTCTCGTTCTGGAACACCATGTTGCCGGTGGAATACAGGATCGGCTTGCCCTTGTAGACCTCCATCCCCAGCGGGATGTGGGAGCCGTGGCCGACGAAGAGGTCGGCGCCGGCATCGATGGCGGCGTGCGCCACGTCGATGACGAAGTCGGCCGGCTCCTGGACCTCCGTCCGCGTCTTGGCCCGGGCCAGGCTCTTGCCGCCGAACTCATGGAAATGCAGCGAGAAGATCACCCAGTCCGCCTGGCGCCGCGCCTCGCGGATCCAGCGCAGGTTGTCGGCGAGATCGTCCTGATCGGCGTCGGTCCGGGTCGAGAAACCGTTGGCCTTCTCGAAATGGGAGCCGAAGATGTCGATCGCATCCGCGGCGTCGGGCGGCACCTCCTTCTCGGAATAGAAATGCCCCCGCGCGCGGGTCTTCTCCATGTCGAAGCCGAGCCCCTGGCTCAGGCGCTGGAGCTCGGCGAAGGCCTTGCCGTCGACGCGGTAGGTGGTCTTGTTGGCGAGCGGATTGACCCCGGGCCGCCCGGGAAGGTCCGGCCGCTGGGCGGCGGCGATGTTCCACGGCCGGTAGGTGGCGGTCGCGGAAATCAGGCCCACGCGCCCGTTGGGCGTCTCGAGATAGGCCGGCGCCCGCGCCTCGGCCATGTTGCGCCCGGTGCCGGAATGGGCGATGCCCGCCGTATCGAGGTGGCCGATGGTGGCGAGCATCCCCTCCGCGCCGTAGTCGAAGGCGTGGTTGTTGGCGCAGGACACCATGTTGACGCCGAACCATTTGAGGTCCTCGAGCAGGGGGGGCGGCGTCGTCATGTAGGTGCCCCGGGTGATGCCGGGAACCCCCTCGTCGAGGTGGCGGGCGCAGCCCTCGAGGTTGACGAAACCGACGTCCGAGTCACGGAACAGCTTGGCGAGCCCGAGGAAGCGCGGCTCGGAATAGACCGTGAGCTTGCGGGTCAGCATGGTGTCGCCGCCGAGCGTCACGGTGAGGTTTCCGGCTTCCGAATCGTAAATCGCTGGCATGACAGTCCTCCCTTCCCTCCGGCCTCAGGCCGCCACTCTGAGCAGTTTCGCCGTATCGAGGCCGGCGCCGAAGCCCGGCTTGTCGGGCACCGAGATGCAGCCGTTCTCGAAGACGAACTCGCCGGCGAAGACGTCGTCCGCCAGCTTGCCGAAGAAGTGCGTCTCGGTCGGCCAGGGCGCCATGCTGGGCTGGGACGCCCGCATGTGGATGCGCGAGAGCGAGCCGATGCGCGATTCGGAATCGGTGCCGATGACGACGGAGACGCCGGCGTCCTTGGCGAGGTCGATGATCCTGAGCCCTTCGGTGACGCCGGTGCGCCGGAGCTTGACGCTGACCGCCCCCGATGCGCCCGATTCGATCAGCATCCTGGCATCGTCGTAGGTCTGGCAGGGCTTGTCGCCCAGCACCGGGATCGGCAGGTCGCGGGCGAGCGCCGCCATCTCCGCGAGGTCCTTCAATTCGCACGGGTCCTCGATGAAGGAGACGCCGAGCTCCGCCATGTGGGGGAAGACCGCCCTGGCCTCCTCCGGGGTGTAGGAACCGTTGGCATCCACCCAGATCACCCGGTCGGGCCCGACCGCCTCGCGCACCGCGCGGACCATGTCGACGTCCTCCATGGACTTCTTCCAGGTCTTGAGCTTGAGGCCGGAGAACCCGCGCACGTCGATGGCCTTGACCGCCTCCTCGACCTGCTCCTGGACGGAATTGCCGTGGACGATCCAGGCGACGGGGACGGGCGCGGCGGGCCCCGGTCCCATCAGGCTCCAGGCCGGCTTGCCGAGGATCTTGCCCTTCAAGTCCCAGAGCGCGACGTCGACGATGGCGCGGGCGGCGATCGGCGCGCCGGAATCCGCCACCGCCTCGTAGATCCCGTCCTCGGTCGCATCGGCGCCGAGCAGCAGCGGTTCGAGGTGCTTCGCGACGTCGGCGGCGAGCTCCTCGGTCGTGTCGCCGGTCTGGGCCGGCCGGCAGACGCTCTCGGCGATGCCCTCGGCGCCGTTCTCCGAAACCAGCCGGACGATGAGGTAGCGCCCGCGGTCCTCGGTCACCGAATGGAAATGCACCACCTGGGCGTAGGGCAGCTCCAGGCAGTAGGTTTCGAGCTTCTTGATCAGATCGGCCATGGGTTTCCTCCTTCATGCCCCCGTCCCGGGGCTCAGTCTCTTTCGTCCTTGCCGCGGGTCAGGCGCTCGATCCCGAGCAGCGCGAACACCATCGCGAGCTGGATGACCGCGATCACCGACAGGATGCTCATCATACCTTCTTCATAGTAATACAGCATGGCGACGGTGAGGGTCTCGGTGCCGCCGGTGTAGAGCAGGAGCGGGATCGTCAGGTCCCGGGCGGCGAGCGCGAAGACGATGACGAAGGTAGCCAGCACCCCGCGCCGCATCAGCGGCAGCAGGATCAGCCACGCCGTCTTGAGCCAGGACCCGCCATGGACGCGGGAGGATTCCTCGAGCTCGCCGGACACCTGGTGGATGGCGGCCTGCATGGTCGCGGTGCCCAGCGGCAGCCCCTTGACGATGAAGCCGATGATGATCACCGCCGCCGTGCCGTAGAGGTTGAAGGGCGGCGGCGGCAGCGCCCAGGCCCAGAGCAGCGCCAGCCCCATGACGATCCCGGGCAGCGCCCAGGGCAGCCAGGCAAGCAACTCCAGCTGCCGCCCCAGCCAGTGCCGGGTACGCACCCGGACGTAGCCGATCAGCCCGGAGATGATCACCGCGCCGATGGCCGCCACCGAGGAGAACACGATGGTGTTGGTGATGCCCGTCATGGCGCGACGGTTGCTGAACACGGCGCGCCAGTTGTCGAGGGTGATGTGCTCCGGGGTGTACAGCCCGAAGATCGGGAAGAACGACGAGGCGACGATCTGCACCAGCGGGATGACGATGGCCAGCAGGAAGTAGACGACGAACACGCCGAAGATGCCCCAGCGCACCGGCTCCGGCAGGGTGATGCGGTTGGGGCGATAGCCCTTGCCGCTGATCACCGTGAAACGCCTGCCCCCGAGCTTGCGCCATTGCAGCCAGATCAGCGAGAACATGATGAAGATGAGGATCACCGAGAGCGCCGTCGCCGCGCTGTATTGCGGCGGGTGGCGGTAGGCCAGCATGCGGTAGATCTCGTTGGCGAAGACGTAGACGCCCCCGGGATTGCCGAACAGCAGCGGGTTCTCGAAGCTGTCGAGGCCGCTCGCGAAGATCAGCACCGAGATCGAGAGGATGGCCGGCGACAGCATCGGGAAGGTGATGGAGAAGACCGTGCGGTACTTGCTCGCCCCCAGGGTGACCGAGGCCTCCTCGTAGGACGAATCCATCGAGTAGAAGAACCCCACCAGCAGCAGGAACATGAGCGAGATCGTGCTGAGCGAGGAATGGAAGATCAGCCCGCCCCAGCCATAGAGGTTGATGACCGGACCCTTGATGCCGAACAGATGGGTCGCGAACTGATTGATCAGCCCGTTCTGGGGGTTGCCCATCATCAGCCAGGAGATGCCGGTCAGGAGGTCGGGGGTGAAGAACGGCACCGGGATGAGCAGCAGCATGGTCTTTCGGAAGGGCACGTCGGTGCGCGCCACCGCCCAGGCGAAGAGCAGCGCGAAGACCAGGCCGATGGCGAGCCGCGAGGCCGCGAAGATGACGCTGTTGAGGAAGATCGGCATGAGGTCCCAGGCCCCGAGCCAGGGCTTGTAGCCCGCCAGCGTGAACTCGCCCCAGTCGCCGGGCTGGCCCGAGACGACCGACGCCGCGAATAGGATCACCACCGGGTAGAGCACCAGGATGACGACCACGGCGGCGAGCAGGTAGTAGAGCAGGCTCACCGGGATCCGCGCGCGGGAGAGGATGCCGCCCGGCGGCCGGCCGCTGTAGGATCGCTTGGCGATGGAGGCGGCGGTGCTCATGTGTAGAGGAAGATGTCCTTGCGGTGGATGGCGAGGTCGACGGCGGCGCCCTCGGCCCAGTCGTTCTCCACCGGCGCCGGCACCCTGACATCGACGCCCTCGCGGATGCCGATCAGGTATTCCGCGTGATCGCCGAGATAGGCCCGGCCCAGCACCCGGCCCGGGATGCGCGCCTCATCGCCGCCCGCATCACCCTCCCCCGCCGCCGCGATGCGGATCTTCTCCGGCCGGATGAACAGGCTGCCCGCGCCGTTCGCCGCCCCCTCCCGCTCCCGCACCTGGCCCGCCGGGATGCGCAGCGGCACCCGGCCGCTCCCGGTCTCGAGCGGCACCTCCGCCCCGCCGTCGGCACCCCGCGCGATGCCGTTCACCTCCAGGAAGTTCGCCTTGCCGATGAACTCCGCGACGAAGCGCGTCGCCGGCCGCTCGTAGATCTCCGACGGCGTGCCCATCTGCTCGATCCGCCCGGCGCTCATCACCACAACCCGGTCCGAGAGCGTCAGCGCCTCCTCCTGGTCGTGGGTGACGTAGAGCGCCGTCACCCCGAGACGCCGCTGCATGATGCGGAGCTCGAACCGCATGTGCTCGCGCAGCTTGGCGTCCAGGTTCGAGAGCGGCTCGTCCAGCAAAAGCACCTGGGGCTCGAACACCAGCGCCCGGGCCAGCGCGACCCGCTGCTGCTGGCCGCCCGACAGGTTGGTCGCCGGCGTTCCCCCCAGGCCCGCCAGGCCCACCTGCGCCAGCACCCCCTCCACCAGCCGCCGCGACTCGGCCCGCGGCACCCGCCGCATGCGCAGGGGATAGGCGACGTTCTCCGCCACCGTCATGTGCGGCCAGATAGCGTAGGACTGGAACACCATGCCCAGGTTGCGAAGCTCCGGCGCCACGTTGAGCCCCCGCACGCCGTCGAACACCGCCATCTCGCCGATGCCGATGCGACCCCCGTCCGGCACCTCCAGCCCCGCGATCATGCGCAGCGTCGTCGTCTTACCGCAGCCCGACGGACCCAGCAGCGTCACCATCTCCCCATCGCCGACGCTCAGCTCTATCCCGTCCACGGCGAGGACATCGCCGAAGCTCTTGCGGACGTGCTCTAGGACGACATCGGGCATCGCGCGCCTTTCCCACCCGGGATCCCCGGGGAAAGCCGCAGGCAGCCCTCCCCGGGGTGTCCCGGATTCAGGGTTTCACCCCCTCAGCGCACCCCGAAGACCTGCTCCATCTCCTTGAAGAAGAAGTTCGGCTCGCCCAGCCACTTCTCGGGGATCTTCTCCATCAGGGGATAGTTCGTGACGCTCATCTCCGGGATCGGCGTCTTGATCTTCTTGAGCGGAACCGGCCGGCCGTTGTTCGTCCACATCTGGAGATTCTCGAGCTCGTAGAACCAGGTCAGGCTGAGCTTGCCGGCATTGGGATGCGGCGCGCCCTTCAGCAGGGCGATCGAGGACGGCGTCCAGGCGAGCCCCTCCTTGGGCACGATGAACTTGACCGGCGTGCCCTTGGGAAGGTCCCGGATGAACTCGCCGCGGCCCGAGAAGGCGATGGCGAACTGGCCGCGGGCGATGGCGCCGCGGATTTGCCGGCTGCCGCCGCGGACGATGAAGGGCTCCACGGTCGCCTTGAGCTTCTTGATGTAATCCAGCCCGAGGCCCTTGAGGGACCGGATGTGCATCATGTGCCACGCCCCGCCGCCCGAGGAGCGCGGGTCGCGGATCGCCACCTTGCCTTTCCATTTCGGGTCCAGGAGGTCGAGGTAGGACTTGGGATAGTCCTCGGGCTTGACCATGTTCGTGTTCACCACGAGCGCCTGGGCGCTCAGGTGCACCGGCCACCAGTAGCCCGCCGGCTCGCGGACAAACACCTCCTTCGGCATCTCGTCAAGCAGCGGCGCCGGCGGCCGCCACTTCTCCAGGCGGCCGAGGCCCTGCAGTTCCAGCATGTACTGGTCGTTGGCCTCGTAGATATCGGCCATCAGCCTGCCGACCGCCCCCTCGGTGCGGATGCGGTCGGTCATGCCGCGCAGGCGGCCGGAGATGATCTCCACCTTGATGCCGAAGCGTTTCTCGAAGCGCTCCTTGCCGCCCCCGTCCATGAAGTCCTGGCCTGTGTTGCCGCCGTACCAGACGACCTTTCCCTCCTTGATCGCGGCGTTGACGATCTTCGCGCCGAGCGCCTTGGCCACTGGATCGTTGGCCAGCCTGGCGGGCAGCTGTTCCTGGGCCAGGACCCCCTCGCCCGCAAGGACCGTCGCGAAAGCCGCCGAAAGGAAAACGCCGAGAACCGAATGTACGGATTGGAAACGCCTCGCCCTGGTCATGCTCTCCCTCTCCTTTTGTCAACGTTCTTGTTATGGAGTTAAATTCCCCTTCGAGATTATCGGGTCGCCGGGGACGTGTCGAGATCGAACGCAGGCGGGACCCGGGCAAAGAAGCGTGACAAGCGAGACGGCACCAGGGAGGACACACCATGGCCGAAGAGAGATGTGATATCGCCGTGATCGGCGGAGGCAGTGCCGCGTTCGAGGCGGCGGTCGCGGCGCGCCAGGCAGGCGCGGAGAAAGTGGTGATGCTGGAGAAGGCGCCCGAGGACCAGTCGGGCGGGAATGCGCGGTTCTCCCATACCGGGTTCAGGTTCGTGTTCTCCGGGCCGGAGGAAATCCGCCCCTTCGTTCCCGACGTCCCCCAGGAGGATTTCGATATCCTCGCCATCCCGCCCTACACCGAGGACATGTTCCTCGCCGACCTCAAGCGCGTGACCCAGGGCCGCATCAACGAGACCCTCGCCCAGCACCTGGTCGAGACCTCCAACGCCGCCTGCCACTGGATGCTGGAGACCGGAATCCGGTGGGCGCCGGACAAGTCCGTCCTGGTGAACGGCAAGCGCCATTTCGAGCCGGGCATCATCCTCCAGCCCAAGGGCGGCGGGCGCGGCCAGCTCGCCCAGTGGCGGGCGATCGCGGAAAATCTCGGCGTCGAGATCCGCTTCCTGTCCCGCGTCACAGCCCTTCACGGCGATCACCGGCGGGTGGAAGGCGTGCGCGTCTCCGCCGAGGACCGGGACTACGACCTCGCGGCCGGCGCCGTGATCGTCTGCAGCGGCGGCTTCCAGGCCAACGTGGAGATGCGCGCCCGCTACCTCGGCCCCAACGCCGACCTCGTGAAGGTCCGCGGCAGCCGCCACAACACCGGCGAGGTGCTGCGCATGCTGCTAGACCTCGGCGCCAAGCCGACCGGCCACTGGCAGGGCGCTCACGCGACCCCGATCGACGCCGGGGCGCCCGACGTCGAGACGCCGCTGCGCGAGGACGGCCGCGGCAACACCATGAACCGCTACGACTACCTGCACGGCATCACGGTGAATTCCTTCGGCCAGCGCTTCTACGACGAGGGCGAATCCCGCATCGCCTATACCTACGCCAAGACCGGCCGCGCGGTGCTGGCCCAGCCGGGGGGCCTTGCCTACCAGGTCTACGACAACAAGGGCATCGACATGTTCCGCCACGGCCGCGACTACCCGGCGACCTACGAGGAGGCCGGCACCATCGCCGGGCTCGCCGCCAAGATCGGCGTCTCGCCCGAGGTGTTCGCGCACACGGTGGAAGAGTTCAACGCCGCGGTGGACGAATCGATCCCCTTCGACCCGACCAGTCTGGATGGGCGCTGCACCCGCGGACTCGACCCCGACAAGACCAATTGGGCGCGGCGGATCGACGAGCCGCCCTTCCGCGCCTATCCCATCACCTGCGGCATCACCTTCACCTTCGGGGGCGTCGGCATCGACACCTCGTCGCGGGTGCTCAACACCTCGGACGTGCCCATCACGGGGCTCTATGCCTCGGGCGACGTGGTGGGGCTCTTCTTCTATAACTATCCGTCGTGCACCGGACAGACGCGCAACGCCGTGTTCAGTATGACGGCGGGCCGCCATGCCGCGGGAGCGAGGCAATAGGAGATGGAGCGCGCGGCGCTCAATTGGAGACCGCCGCCGCCCCCTGCCCGGCCTTGCGGCTGAACACCAGGTTCCGGGTCTGGCCCGTGCAGGACGGGTAGTTGTGGTAGAACAGGCCGATGATGTCACCCGAGGCGAAGAGACCGCGGATCGGCTGGTTGGAGGTGTTCAGCACCTCCGCATCGGTGTTGATCGTGAGGCCGCCGAAGGTGAAGGTGATGCCGCCCGAGACCGGATAGGCGCGGAACGGCGGCTCGTCGATCTTCTGCGCCCAGTTGGACTTGTTCGGGTTGAGCCCCCGGGTGCACTTGCCGTCGAGCTTGGCGGCGTCGAACGGAATCTCGTCGGCCACCGCCGCGTTGAACTCCTCGACCGTGTGGTTCAGCACCTCCCCATTCAGCCCGGCCTTGGCCGCCAGTTCCCCGATGCTGGCCGCCTCCTCGAAGGTGGCCGGGAAATCGGGGCCGTGACGGAACATGTCGATGCCCTTCCTGTCGTAAATCTGATAGGCGATGTTGCCGGGCTGGCCGCGCACGGCGCGGCCGGTCTTGGCGTAGGTGTAGGAGTGGAAGCTCTCGCCCTCGTCGAAGAAGCGCTGGCCGAGGGCACTGACGGTGATGCCGTGGCAGTAATCGTAGCGGTTCATGGTGTTGCCCGTGCCGTCACCGAGCGCCGGGGTCTCGAACCTGGGCGCGCCGGCGTCGATCGGCGTCTGATGGGCGCCCTGCCAGTGGCCCGTCGCCCGCGCCCCCATGGCGAGGATCATGTTCAGCACCTCGCCGGTGTCGTGCTTGGAGCCGCGCACCTTGAGCAGGTCCGCGTTCTCCCCGAGATAGCGCGCGCGCATCTCGGGATTGGCCTGAAAGCCGCCGGCGCAGGCGATGGTGGCGTTGGAGATGAGGTCGTATTCCCCGGATTCGGAGCACACCCGCACCCCCTCCATGCGGCGTGAATTTCCGTAGACCGCCTCGACCCGGGATTCGAATCGGATCTCGATGCCGAGCTTGGCGGCGATCGCCCGCCACTGCTCGAGCTGCCCCTTGCCGCCGCCGAGCGTCTGGATCACCCGCCCTGGCTCGAAATGGTGGCGCCCGTCGATGGTGGCGTATTTCTCCGGGATCCACTTGATGCCGGTTTCCAGCGCCCAGTGGGCCGCGGCGTTGGATTCGCCCGCGAGAGTCTCGGCCAGGTCCTCGTCGATCAGCCCCTGGGTCACGCGGTTGAGGTCGCCCAGGAAATCTTTCTTGGTATAGGCGGGGATCTCCATGGCGTCGAAAAGGCCGCCGTCGACGTCGGGGATGAAGGCGCGGATCTCCCCGCCCCCCTCGTGACAGAAGCGGAAGCCGGTGTGGGAGAAGCGCGCGTTGCCGCCGTATTCCGCCTCCGGCGCCTTTTCCAGCATCACCACCTTCTCCGCCCCCGCCTGGCGCGCCGAGACCGCGGCCTCGAACGCCGACGACCCGCCGCCGATGACGATCACGTCGCAGGATTCCCGATCAGCCATTGGACTCCTCCCGAAAGTTTATCGTTGCTCTTGACCCGTCCCGAAATAATGGGACACGGTCCCGGGCCCTGTCCACGGGCGGCACGCCGGGTCAGGAAATTCCGTCGGACAGCGCCGCCATCAGTTCGTCCAACGTCTCCAGCTCGTCCAGCCGGAGCGCCAGCGCCTTGATCGCTTCCATGCGCGCCTCGTGGATCATCGGCGCGGTGAAGGTTTCGAACTTCTCGATGACCTCGGCGCGGGCGAGATGTCCCTTGGAAAAGCCCGGAGGGAACGGCACTTCGGCGGCGTGGGTGGTGCCGTCCTCGAGCGTGACCTCGATGCGCGCGGGAAAGGCGTAGGGCGCCTTCTGGTTGAGCGCCCGGTCGTTGCCCATCTCCGTCCGGTCCATCAGGGCGCAGATCGCGGGGTCGAACCAGCGCTCGTTCTCGTACTGGCGCGGGGTCATCTCGCCGTCCACCAGGGCCACGGCGACGGTGAACGGGAAGCAGTGATCGGCGGCGGCATGGGACTTCGGGTTGGAGCGCCCGGGATCCGTCTGCTGGCCCCGCACGTAGGGATCATCGGCCATGATGATGGCGATCTTCTTGATCTTGTCGGTGCGTCCCTTGACCCTGCCGTGGAGCTCAAGCGCCGCCGCCACCGCCGCCTGCCCGGTGGCCACGCAAGGGTAGGCCTTGATGTGGTTGGAGAGGATCGTATCGACGCTGTCGAATGGCGCGGCGAGCTCCGTGAGGTCGGCGTCTTCCCGGAACATGTGGCGGATACCGAGCCGGTGGTCCAGCACCTCGATCGGGCCGCTGACGCGCTCGGCGGCGATCATCGCCCCCAGCACGCCGGATTGGGCGACCAGGGAATTGGCGAGCGACTTGCCGGCGGAGATCTCCCCGCGGCGCATCAGCGGCGGCGCCATGCAGCGCGCGGCGCCGTAGGAGATGGCGTGTCCGATGCGTCCCCCGCCGAGGCCCATCAGCTGCCCCGCCATGGCGGCGACGGCGATCCCCGAATGACTGGTACTGTCGAAGGGGCTGTTCGAATCGGAGGCCTCCTTCAGGCGGGCGAAGAGCTCGTAGACCAGGGCGATGGCGCCGATCACCTCCCGGCCCGATGCGCCCTGCCACTCGGCCACCGCGAGCGCGACGGGGATGTTGTCCGACGGGTGCCCGCCGGTGGAGAGCTGGCCCCGCTTGCCCTTCATGACGCTGTAGTCGTTGAGGTCGAGCACCCGCACCAGGGTGCCGTTGACGAGCACCGCGTTGAGGACGGAGCTCTTCTCCCCGCCGCCGATCAGGGTCGCCTGGGGCGCGCCGCCCAGCGCCGAGGAGATGTGCCGCATCTGCTCGACGAGCTCCACGCCCTCGGCAGCGATGGCGCAGCCCAGCGTGTCCAGCACCAGGAGCTTCGTCTGTTCGATGACCTCGGGCGAAAGGGTTTCGGGATCGAAATCCGCGACGGCCCGTCCCAGCGCCGTCGCCGTGGTGTCGTGAGACATGTATCCTCCCGGGGGGGCAAAGGGAGGGACCGGACCGGGTTCCTTTGCCAATTCCTTCGGACGATGATAGGCTGATTTGCTCGTTTGGCAAATATGGGCGTTCATCCAGATCCGGCAGAGACCGGAGCCGACGGGAGGGAGGCATGGCCATGCTCTGCCATATCGGACCGATCACTCTCGACGCGGAACGGCTCGGGCGCATCCCCGATGGCGCATTCGGGCCGGCCGTCGTCCGGCGCGCGCCGGCCGGGACCGGCCGTGCGCGCGGCGGCACGACCGACCCCGCGCCGCCGCCCGGGACTTGAGGCACGCCCACACAGCATCCCCAAAAAAACAGCCCATTCAGCAGAAGGAACGACTCGATGTCCAAGCCCAAGATCAAGCATCTCGCCATCGTCACGCTGGATCCCGAAAAGCTCGCCAAGTTCTACTGCGACGTCTTCGACATGGAGATCCTCCATCGCGGCGGCAACGGAGGGATCTTCGTCACCGACGGCTACCTGACCGTGGCCCTGCTGCAGAGCCACTCCGACGGCAAGCCGGCCGGGCTCAACCACTTCGGCTTCCATATCGAGGACGCCGAGGAGATCGCCGGCCGCATCAAGGCCTTCGGGCTCAATGATCCCGTCAAGCGGCCCGACGACCGGCCCTATGCCGAGACCCGGGCCACCGATCCCGACGGCAACAATTTCGACCTCTCCGTGCACGGCTTCGAGCAGGTCGAATCGGGCGCCGACAGGACCGAGACGGGCAAGACTCGGAAAAAGGAGCTCGCGAACTCGCCGAGCTGAACGCGTTTCGGCTCCCACGCGCGGCGCGTGGGGGCCGGTGCAAACCGGGACACGGTCCCAAGGGAGGTTTCCATGCGTAGATCCTCGTTCGTTGCCGGCATCGCCGCGGCGCTCACGCTGGGCGCGGGCGCTGCCGCCGCCGATCCCGTGGCCGATTTCTACAAGGACAAGAAGATCAATTTCGTCATCGGCACGGCCCCCGGCGGCACCTACGACGCCTGGGCGCGCCTGATGGCGCGTCATTGGGGCGCTCACATCCCGGGCCGCCCGGGCTTCATCGCCAAGAACATGCCGGGCGCCGGCGGCATCATGGCCTCGAACTACATCTTCAACATCGCGCCCAAGGACGGCAGCGTCATCGCCACCTTCAGCCGCAACATCCCGACGCGCGCCGTCCTCAACCACCCGGCGGTGAAGTTCGATCCGATCAAGTTCGGCTGGTTGGGAAGCCCGGAGCTGACCAACCGCGTCTGCGTCGCCCTGGCGTCGTCCAAGGTCAAGACCGGCGCCGACCTGTTCGAGCACGAGCTCTTGATGGGCGGGGCGGGCGCCGGAACCGCCGTCAGCACCACCCCCAACGTGCTGCGCACGCTGCTCGGCATGAAGATGAAGCTGATCGAGGGCTACAAGAGCGCGACCGACGTCGTCCTCGCCATGGAGCGGGGCGAGGTCGAGGGCATCTGCCAGACCTATACCGCGTTCAAGGTCGGCCACCCGGGTTGGGTCGAGAGCGGCAAGGTCAACGTGCTGTTCAATATCGAGCCCAATCCCATCCCCGGGACCAAGATCCCCTCGGTCTTCAAGTTCGTGAAGACCAAGGAGCAGCGCGAGATCCTGAGCTTCTATTCGTCCAACGTCGAGCTCGGGCGCCCCGTGACGGCGCCCCCGGGCCTTCCCGCCGACCGGCTCACGGCGCTGCGCCGAAGCTTCGACGCCCTCATGAAGGACCCCAAGTTCATCGAGGGTGCCAAGAAGCAGGGCCTCGAGATCGACCCGCTGACCGGCGAGGAGGTCGCCAAGCGCGTCGCGGCGCTCGCCAACACTCCTGCGGACATCGTCACCAAGACCGAGGCGATGCTCGCCAAGCTCAATCCCGAGTTCACCGAGACGGTGAAGGTGACCGCCGTCAAGCGCAAGGGCCGCAATATCGCCTTCAAGGGCAAGAAGGGCGCGATGGAGGTTTCCGTCTCCAAGAGCTCGACCAAGGTCTCCGTCGGCGGCAAGAAGGCGAAGCGCTCGGCCATCAAGGCGGGCATGACCTGCACGATCACCCATCTCGGGCCCAATAGCCGCGCCAAAAAGATCGCCTGCAAATAAAGCGGGCGCACCGGGAGGCACCTTTTGGGGTCCGGCTTCGGCCGGGCCCTTTTTTCTCAGCTCTCTCATGCTGAGCCTGTCGAAGCATGAGCCACCTCACCCTGGTCGTGTCGAAGGAAGAGAGGCGCGGGGTCGACCTGCGCGCGCGGGCGGAACCTAGTCGCCGAGGCCCGCGCAGTCGGTGATCTCCAGCCCGTTGCCGTCGGGGTCATGGAAATAGACGTGCCGGCCGGGGAAGGTGTTGTGCTGGGTCTTCGGGCCTTCGCTCTTGGCCTGGGGCCACAGCAGCTCGACGCCGTTGGCCTCGAGGTGCGCGACCGCGGCGTCGTAGGCCTCCGGCGCGACCACGAAGGCGTGGTGGAACTCCGTCCCCTTGGGGCCGTTGGGCGGCGTGTGGGGGCCGGTCGCGGTGAGCACGAAATAGTCCCCGCCCGCCTCCATGAAGGACATGGTGTGGCGCCGGTTCTGGCGCAGGAGCTTGCAGCCGAGGATGTCCCGGTAGAAATCGGTCGCCCGGTCGAGCCCGGTCACGCCGATGGTGAAATGCAGGACGCTCTTGGGCTCGATCATTCTGGCCTCCCTCTCCCGCCGGACCTGCACGCGTCCCGCCGCCCGTGACGGGGCCGTGCTTTGATAGTATCATGGCAGTCATAACAAGGAAGGGTGGGCGGCCCCGCGGGGCCGGTCCCGGGCCCGCGATCTTATGGAGGAACGGAATATCATGAGCATCCAAGCCGTATCCAATGAAGGGCTCCTGGACCGGGTCAGCGACGCCGAGCGCGAGATCCGCATCCATCTCGCCGCGGCCTACCGGCTGATGGCCCATTTCGGCATCACCGACACCACCCACAACCACCTGACCGCCCGCGTGCCCGACGAGCCCGATGCCTTCCTGATCAAGCGGGCCGATCACCTGTTCGACGAGGTCACCGCCTCCAACCTCGAGAAATACGATTTCGACGGCAACCCGCGCCAGGAGGGCTGCCCGCAGCTCCGCGGCGGCGGCCTGATCATCCATGCCGGGCTGTTCGCGGTGCTCGACGACGTCAACGTGATCTTCCACACCCACACGCCGGCGATCATCGGCGTGGCAACCCAGAAGAACGGCCTGCTGCCGCTCAGCCAGCACGGCGCGCGCTTTCACGGCAAGATCGCCTATCACGATTTCGGCGGCTACGAGTTCGAGATGTCCCAGCGCGAGCCGCTGATCGAGAGCCTCGGCGACAAGCGCATCGCGCTCTTGCGCAACCACGGATCGCTGCTCTGCGGCGCCGGCGTCGGCGACGTCTTCGTCGCCCACCACAATCTGGAATTCGCCTGCCGCAACCAGGTCGCGGCGATGAGCGGCGGATCGGAGCTCGTCCAGATCTCGCCGGAAGTGCTCGCCCATATCGCCGAGCAGGACCGCAAGGACGCGAACCGCCGCAGCAACGGCGGCAAGGACTGGGTCTCGCTGATGCGGCTCGCCGACCGCATCGCCCCGGACTATCGCGACTGACGACCGAGGCCCGCCGCGACGCGGCTTTAGGGAAAATCCGGGCGGGCCCGAGCCCAGCCCCGCAGCCAGGGAGTGAAAGAACGATGGACGCCAGCGTAACCGACGAAGACCTTCAGAAATTCCGCAACATCCTGCCGGAGATGCTCGATCTCAAGATTCCCTTGGTCTCCAAGGGCATGACGCGGGACCTCCTGTGCCAGGGGGACCATTCGACCTTCCGCATCCATTGCTACGGCCCCAACTCGGGGGAAACCCACGGCCTTCACGCCCATGTCGATGAGGAGCACGTCTTCGTCATCCTGCACGGCGTCGCCAACTTCTCGTCCATCGACGGGGATCTCCCCCAGCTCGGCAAGCACCATGCGCTGTGGCTGCCCAAGGGCTGCTTCTACGAGTTCGTCAATCCCGGTCCGGAGCCGCTCGTCGTGCTGCGCTTCGGCGCGACGCGGGAGAAGGCGACCTCCGGCCCCAGGGTCACGCCCGGCGGCGAGTCCATCGCCGGCCGCGGGACCCAGCACCCCGAGATGCGCAAGCCCACCTTCATCGAGGGCGCCTTCCTGGAATAAACCTAGGATTGCCTCGGATCGAGCGCGGCGGACCTCACCCTCCGACTGGCTCAGGACGAGGTCGACTGATCCTTTTGCTCACCCTCGTGCTGAGCTTGTCGAAGCAGGAGGGTGGGCAACCACCCGATATCCATGGCATGGCGGGCCGGACCCGGACAGGGGGCCGCGGCCCGCACTCACGCCTGGCGCGCTCATGCCTGGGGCGCGCTTTGCGCGCCACGCACGACGGTGCCCGGCAGGGCGCCGGTCGCCTCGCCTTCGCGGTAGACGGGCTCGCCCGCGACGATGGTCGCGACGTAGCCATCGGCCTTCTGCAGCAGGCGCTTCGCGCCATGGGGCAGGTCGTGGACCATGTAGGGCCGGTGGATCATCAGCCGGTCGAAGTCGATGACGTTGATGTCCGCCTTGAAGCCCGGTGCCAGCACGCCGCGGTCGAGCAGGCCCACCAGGCTCGCGGGGTTGGTGGTGAGACGGGCCACCAGCTTGCCGAGGTCGAGCGCCCCCTCGGGCCGGTCCCGGCCCCAGTAGCTCAACAGGAAGGTGGGGAAGCTGGTGTCAGAGATATGGGCGACATGGGCCCCGCCGTCGGCCACGCCGACCACGGTGTTGGGATTGTCGAGCAGTTCCCGGCAGGCGTTGAAATTGTAATTGGCGATGCCGGAGTTGGGGGCGAACAGCATGGCGTGGCCGTCGTCCTCGATAAGGACGTCGTAGGCGACCTCGAGCGGCGAGACGCCCCGCGCCTCGGCTATGCCCGCGATGCACTCCGCGCGCCCCGGCGCGTAGTTGGGCGGGTCGCGGAACGGGAACATGTAGTCGAAGAGCTGCACCCGCTGGATCGCGTCGGGGATGTCGCAATGGGGCTTCTCGGCGAGCAGCTTCGCGCGGAACGCCGGGTCGCGCATGATGCGCACCCGCTCGGCGAGCGGCTTGTCGTCGATCGCCGCGTAGGACGGATGGTAGCTGAACGGGTGGCGCCCCATGTCGAGGCCGAACAGCGTGCCCAAGGGCCTCGGCGTGATCTGGGCGCGCATCGGCAGGCCCTCGGCGTTGGCCTCATCGATCCAGGCCATGATCTCGCGCCAGCCCTCGGGATCGCGGTTGCGCTGCAGCACGGTGACCGAGAGCGGCCGCCCGGATTTGCGCACCATGCCGCGGATGAGCTCGAACTCCTCCTCCCTGAGGTCCTTGGAGAGGTTGAGGATGATCTGCAGGACCCCCCGCCCCTCCTCCTTGAGGCCGACGGCGATGCCCTCGAGCTCGCGCGCGTCCGCGCCCCTGGAGGGGATCAACTCGCCCGCCACCGTCCGGTGGTTGAAGGACTTGGAGGTGGAGAAGCCAATGGCGCCTGCGCGGATCGCCTCGCGCGTGAGGCGGTGCATCTCCGCGATGTCGTCGTCGGTCGCGGTCTCGCGCCTGACCGCGCGCTCGCCCATGACGAAGACGCGCAGCGCCGAATGGGGAAGATAGGCGCAGACGTCCATGTCGTGCTCGCGGCGCGCCAGGGCATCGAGGTATTCCGGGAAGCTCGCCCAGTCCCAGGTCAGGCCCTCGCGCAGGACCGGCGCGGGGATGGCTTCCACCCCTTCCATCAGCTCGACCAGCAGGTCGCGGTCCTCGGGCCGGACCGGCGCGAAGCCGACGCCGCAATTGCCCATCACCGTGGTGGTCACCCCGTGCCAGCCCGAAGACAACAGCCTCTGGTCCCAGATCGCCTGGCCGTCGTAGTGGGAATGGATGTCGACGAAGCCGGGCGTGACAAGGTGGCCGCGGGCGTCGATCTCCTCGCGCCCGCCGTCGCTGACCTTGCCGACGGCGGCGATCTTGCCGTCCTCGACCGCGATGTCGGCCTCGAACGGCGCGCCGCCGCGCCCGTCGGCGACGGTGCCACCCCTGATCACCAGATCGAACGTCATAGAGCGTCTCCTGCCTTGTTCGGCCGCGCCCGGGGCGCGATCCCTTGATGTTGCGCCAAGTCTAGAGCCAACGCGGAGCGATTGCCACCGGCGCCGGCGCGGCCTCATTCCCCGGCTTAATTGATCGGATAGTGAGAATTTTCTTTTCCTGTCTGTGGGTTTGGATTCTAAGGGTTTCACCTGGTGGGTGAGAGTTGGGGGTTGGGATGAGCGGG